>OOAG01001556.1_pt1 | contig 16725 bp, 9 predicted proteins | sample 1671461 | NCBI WGS metagenome assembly OOAG01 (sample SAMN06348159, study PRJEB24527) | human gut metagenome | biome: human gut; feature: ankylosing spondylitis patient; material: feces | host: Homo sapiens | place: China | collected 2015-10 | reverse complement strand
AGAAAACTTCTTCTTCATAAGAAAGAAATATTGAAACTTACAAACCAAATGCAGCAGGACGGTTATGCTTTAATTCCTCTTGCAGTGTATTTGAAAGGCTCTTTGGTTAAAGTATCTTTGGCAGTTGCAAAGGGTAAAAAACTTTATGATAAGCGTGAAGATATTGCAAAGAAAGACGCAAAACGTAATATTGAGCGGTCGATAAAAAATTATAACCGTTATTAATATGGGGGTGCAATGGTTTCGACGGGGATGTTGAAGCCGAAGTGGCAGGCCGAGGCGCCGCTGGCCTCGTTAAAAGCGGCACCATAGTAATTGGCAACGATTACGAATACGCTTACGCTGCTTAATTAAGCGGCACACCGAACCGGCTCACGCCCGATAAGCTGGCAAGGTGTAAAACTATCGGGCTGGCGTGGCGTTGTGTTTGCCGGGCGACGCGCGAGACTTTACGGTGAACTGGCCGATGGACGCCCTGATTGGGGGCCAAGCCTGAGGCGAGATATGATACCCAACCTAAGCCTGTAGATGCTTCGCGTGAATCTTTCTCGGACGGGGGTTCGATTCCCCCCGCCTCCACCATTCAAAAAATTTGCTGCCCAACGTGGTCCAATGAAGGCCGGAATCTCTCCAACACGAAGAGGTTCCGGCCTTTCTTGTATCTTTTGGCGTTAAAAACATCCCATTATCATCAAAAACGAAGACGACCGCCAAGCCTCTCCTCCCTCCCGAACTCTCGTATTCGGTATTCCACGACTGCCCTTTTTGCTGGATGCCCGACCAGAGATTGATTCAGCCTCTAAGAAGACAAGCCGCGGGATACAGCTGCATCCCGGCTTGTCTTCGCGGTGTGATAAAGGAACGTTCCTCTCGCTATCAGGCAATACGCCCTCTTACCCCAAAATGCCGGACAGGGAGTCGATAACGCCAAAAATGTTTGAAAGAGGAGGGATAGGGAGTCCGGGGAAGGGAGGGGAACATTTTCTATAGAAGTTTTCCCCTCCCTTCCCCGGTTGCCTCATACTCTCAAAATTACAGGGTCAATCCGCGATCCATGCGGGCGAGCGTCTCATCCTTGCCGATGGCGAGCATGAACTCGGGCAAGCCGGGACCGCCAATCACACCGGTGATCGCCACGCGCACAGGCTGCGCGACCATCTTGAACTTCACGCCGAGGCTTTCCACGTACGAATGGATCACGTGCTCGATGCTTTCCTTGTCAAAAGAAGGAAGCGCCGCAAGCTGATCACGGATGACCTTCACGTGCTCCTTGCCTTCGTCCGTCAGCCACTTGGCAACGCCCGCTTCGTCATAAGGCAGATCGGCGGACTTGTAGAGCAGCTGGGCAATGCCGTCGGCAAGCTCGATAAGGTTCTTTGCCCGTTCGCGGTACAGGGGAACCAGCGGTTCAATGGAAGCTTCCGTCGCACCCGTGAATCCTTTCTGATGAATGAAAGGCAGGACCAGACGGGCCAGGTCGTCAAGCGGCGTCTCCCGCAGGTAATGGGCGTTGAACCACAGGAGCTTGTCGGGATCGAAAGCGGAAGCGGAACTGTTCAGGTTCTTTCCATCAAAAAGATCAATGAGTTCCTGCATGGAGAACAGTTCCTGATCCCCGTGCGACCAGCCGAGGCGGACGAGGCAGTTGACCAGCGCGTGCGGCAGGAGGCCGTCATTCTGGTACTCCACCACGGAACGCGCGCCGTGGCGCTTGGAAAGCTTCTGGCGGTCCTTGCCGAGGATCATGGGCACGTGACCGAACACGGGCAGTTCCCACCCAAGCGCCTGATAGATGAGGATCTGCTTCGGCGTGTTGGAAACGTGGTCGTCGCCGCGAATGACGTGGGTAATCCCCATGTCGTGGTCGTCCACCACCACCGCCATATTGTAGGTGGGCATACCATCACTACGGCGCAGGATCATGTCGTCGAGCTCGGAAACGTCCGTGGCGATATGCCCTTTCACCATGTCGTCGAACACCACACGGCCTTCGGTGGGAATCTTCAGGCGCACGACGCGGCCGGGCCCGGCATCGAGGCCGCGCTCGCGGCAACGGCCGTCGTAGCGGGGCTTTTCACCTTTGGCGCGGGCGGCTTCACGCATGGCTTCCACTTCTTCGGGCGTGCAGGAGCACCAATAGGCATGACCGCTCTCAATCATCTTGTCGATGACTTCATTATAGCGGTCCGTGCGCTGCGTCTGATAGGTCAGCTCGCCATCCCAATCCAGCCCAAGCCAGCGCATGGAGGCCAGAATCGCGTCCGTGTACTCCTGTTTCGAGCGCTCGGTGTCCGTGTCCTCGATACGCAGACGGAATTCACCGCCGTAGTGACGCGCAAGAAGCCAACAGAACAAAGCGGTGCGGGCGCCGCCGATATGCAGATGCCCGGTCGGGCTCGGCGCGAACCGGGTGATAATCTTAGACATGAAAGACTCCTGAAAAAATCAGCGTTGAGGTTTTTGTTCCGGCTGCCAAAGCAGTTCAACGGCCCCCGTCTTGGCGTCCTTACGTGGAGACGCGGGACGGCGGCAGGCGACAAGCGCCCCGGAGGGGATGTCCCCGGCTGCGGGGATAATGGCGAACCCGTCTTCCGTACAGGCATAGCGGGCATGTCCCATGCCGGGGACGGGGAAGGACTCGGACAGGATACGGGCAACAACCCCGTTGGGGTCCATCGCCGGAAAAAGAGCTGTCTTGGCGATAGGAGCGGCCTCCGATTCAGGCCGAAGCTGCATGAACGACAAGCTCAGCGAATCCTTGGGCAGCTTGGCATAACGGGCCAGATCCGCCAGCCATGCCGGGGCCACAGCAAGCTGCGACGCGTGGCACCAGCGACGCTCGCGCGTCTCCAACAGCGGACACGGACCAAGATGCGGACAAGGAGCCACAGGCGTCAGCCCCTCCTCCAGCGCCGTTTCCCGGAGCTTCGCGGTAAGCGTGCCGCCGAGCCGCGTGCCGGGCTCAACGAACAGCGCCGTGCCTCCAGGATGCAGCGTCCGCCCCACGGCGACGGCGAGATCCGCCATGCGTTCATCGACGCTGACGCCCGGCTTGTCCTTCAATTCGTTGAGCACATTGCCCGCCATGAGCAGATACGGGGAGCGCAACTCGCGGAATGACTGCATCAGCGGCGAACGCACCAGACGGATCGTCCAGTTCAGCGGTTCACCGGAGAGTTTCGCCATGTGTTCCAGTATGGAGCGCCCCATTTCCATGGGACGGGGAACCGTATCCACGCAGACCAGCGTCAGCGGCACAGCCCGCCAGTCGGGACGGGACAGCCACAAAGCAATAGGCAGGGTCAGCGGCCCGCTTCCGAGGTCGGCGATGGTCACCGGCGTTTCGGCGTCGCAAACGGGGACGGGCAAATCCAAACCCGGCAAGAGGCCGGACAGCCGCACAAGATTCCACGGCAAAAAATAACGCAGATATGCCGACACATACCGGGGCGCGCTCCAGTAGGAACGCCCGAGCCCACCGCGCTCATAGGTGAGCATGGCGGACAGGTCACGGATGGCCTCCGGCAAATCGGCGCGGTGGTTGCGGGACAGCGGCATCACCGTATCCAGCGCCTTGGGGAGCTGCGCCAGCGCGTTGCGGCAAAAAGCGTCCAGCGGAGAAAACAACGGGCGGCACATCGGATGCCCTGCCGCGTGCTTGACCTGCGCGGGCATGGGCCTTACCGGGCCGTCGGCACGCGGCGCATCAGGCTTGCGGAAGCCCGCACGCGGCCCACCGGGGCGGCGTTCTCCGGGACCGTTCTTCGGATTGTTTCCGGAACGCCCCTGCCCTGCATGGCTGTTCCGGGCGGGACGTTCCTGATCGGCGCGACTGTCCTGCCGGGGTGCGGGGCGCTTTTCCGCCGGGCCACGGGACGGGGAACGCGGGGCCCCCTTTTCGGAAGTCCCCGCGTTGTTTCTACGTTTAGGGGAGGATGACTGGCTCACGATGCCGCACGCGCCTCAAGAGCGGCCACGGCCGGCAGGGTTTTGCCTTCCAGCACTTCGAGGAACGCGCCGCCCGCCGTGGAAATATAATCCACCTGACTGGCGTAGCCGTACTTCTCGAGGGCCGCGATACTGTCACCGCCTCCGGTAACCGTATAGGCGGACGTTTCCGCAACGGCCTTGGCGATGGCTTCCGTTCCCTTGCCGAACTGGTCGATTTCAAACGCGCCCACAGGACCGTTCCAAACCACGGTGCCCGCCTCGGCGATGATCTGGGCGTACATTGCGGCGGTGGCGGGGCCGATATCGAGGATCATGTCGTCAGGGCGCACTTCCTCGACCTTGAGCACGGTCGCCGGAGCGTGTTCTTCCAGCGCCGGGCCGACAACGACGTCGACGGGCAGCGGGATGGCCGCGCCGCGCCCTTTGGCCTCTTCCATGATCTTGGCGGCGGACTCCACCAGATCCGGCTCATACAGGGACTTGCCCACTTCGTATCCGGCGGCCTTCAGGAAGGTATTGGCGATGCCGCCACCCACGATAAGCTTGTCCACGCGCTTGGAAAGATTGTTCAGGACTTCAAGTTTGGTCGAAACCTTGGAGCCGCCGATGATGGCGAGCAGCGGATGCTTGGGCGCATGGAGGATACGGGTTACGGCTTCGAGTTCGGCGGCCATGAGCAGGCCCACGCAGGCGACCTTGGCGAAACGGATAGCCCCTTCGGTGGAAGCCTGCGCGCGGTGCGCCGTGGCGAACGCATCCATGACGTACACGTCGCCGAGCGCGGCCAGCTTGCGGGCCACTTCCTCATTATTCTTCTTTTCGCCCTTGTTGAAGCGCACGTTCTCGCACAGGACGCATTCGCCGGGCTTTACGCTGACGCCGTCCAGATAGTCCTTCTCAAGCCTGACCGGAACGCCGAGCAGTTCCTCAAGGCGTTTGGCCACGGGAGCCAGCGAAGCTTCTTCGGAGTAAACGCCTTCTTCGGGACGGCCAAGGTGCGAGAGCACGATGATGCCGGCGCCTTTATCCAGCGCGAACCTCAAGGACGGAATGGCCGCCCGGATGCGCTTGTCGCTGGTGATTTTCCCTTCCTTGACCGGGACATTGAGGTCTTCACGAAAAACAACGGTCTTCCCTTGCAGATCAAGGTCGGACATGAGACGTACGTTCATTGTTCTCCTCCTAAAAAAGAGGTTGCGCTACAGGGTATCGAATACGGAGGCAATGCCACAAAACGCGGCTTCTTGCAAACGGACGGCGCTTATCCGAAAACCATATGCCGCATGTACAGGGCCGTAAAATCGGGACGGGCCGCCAGATCCACAAGCGTACACCCGGAACTCCAGCGGACCAGCCTCTCCCGCAGTTCCGGGCGCGTCAGCAGAAGCGCCGCCCCGCGCAGGGAGGTGTTGCCCTCCGCCACAGCGCGCGCCTGCAGGCCCTGCGGCAGAAAGCCCAGCCGCTCCAGTGCGGTTTCCGGCATGTGTTCCCCGAGCGCACCGCCGAGGCAAACCCGCGCGAGCGCCCTGCTCTCCAGCCCGGACGTCGCCAGCAGGCTTTCCAAAGCCAGCGAAAACGCGGCCTTGACCTTGAGGATTTCCTCCACGTCGGCCCCGGCAAGCTCCATGCCGCCGGGCAACGGCAGGCTCCAGCCAGCGGCCCCGCGTTCGACGGTCCCGAGCAGGCGGGCGGCCAGAGGTGAAACAGAAGCCGACGCAAGGCGACCCGTGGCGTCGAGGAAACCTGTCCGCAACAGCGCATCCAGCAGCGACAAATAGCCCGTGCCGCAAATCCGTTTCGGTTCCGTGTTGCCGATGACCACGGGAGACAGGCCGAACGGACCGAGCCGGAATCCCGAGACGCTGCCCGTATCCGCCACCCCGCCGTAGCGGAGCCCGATGCCTTCGAGCGACGGGCCGAGCGGAACGCTGGCAATGAAGGAGCGTTCCTTATCCAGAGCGAGCACGAATTCGCCGTTCGTCCCCATGTCCGCAAGCAGAAAAGGAAATTCCGGCAATTCCCCGTACAGGAGGGCCGCCATGCCCGCGCTGATGTCCCCGCCCACGAACGAGGCGGGCTGCGGGGGGATCCACGCCGGAGGCAGACCGGGCAGCTCCGCCGTGCGGCCTCCCGGCTCCGTCAGCCGGTACGGGGCGGCACACAATCCGGCCACATCTTCATTCAACAGGATGGAGGTCATGGCGGTATTCCCCGCGATGCACAGTTCCGCCACCGGGACGCCCACGTCCGAGACAACGCGTTGCAGGAAGCGGAGCACGAGATGCCCCAGCCGTTCCCGGCCCTCCTGATTCCGGGCGGCGGCAAGGCGCGACACCACATCGCTCCCCGCGCCCATCTGCGGATTGAGGGCCTGCCCGGACGCAGCCTCATGCCCCGTGCCGTCGAGGAGCCGCCAATGAATGGATGTCGTCCCCAGATCCACGGCCAGCCGGAACGGGCCCGCATCCGGCCTTATGTCCATCCGTTTCCGTTTTTCGGACGGCGGAGGAGGCAACTCAACAACCATACCCGCAACGGCGGCATGGCGGCAGGCCAGCCGCCAGCCGCCGCGCACGGCCTCCGCGCCGAGGATGGCGCTATCCGCGTCGCACGGCTCGGGCGTCCCTTCAAGAAACCGTACCCGGCACGCCCCGCAGCGCCCGAGCCCCGAACACAGCGCGGGCGGGGACAGTTCGCCGGACAGCCAGATCGTCTGGGCAAGCGTCTGCCCCGCTTCCACAGGAAGGATGTGGTTGAGGCCGGATGAATCCACGACACGCACGCCTTGAGCCGCATGGACGGCATCCACGACTACGGCGGCATCCGAATCCACGGCATGTATGCCGCCAGCCGCCCCGGGCTTCCGTCCGCTCACATCCAAAGGCGCACCCGCCATGCCCGCGCCATCAGCCATCGGCATTCTCCCGTTTGCGCTTCGCCATATGCATGGCGAGGGCCTGACAACGCATCGCCCGGAGCCGCCTTCCGGACTCCTTGCCCCTGTCCCGCCATTCCGGAGGCAGTGAAATCCTGAGCAGCACAGCAAGATCGTCATTGACGACAGGACGCAGCGAACGCCCGCTGTCGGCTTCGGCCAGTTTCCAGAACGGCCCGTCCAGCTCGGCATTGTGGACCTGCATCAGCAGATCGCAACGGGTTCCTGCCCGCAGCATTTCATAGATACCGGCTTTCATGTGCAGCTGCGACGACAGCACGCCCGCCGCGCCGTAACGCGCGGGCAAGGCGAGGCGCTTGGCGACATGCTCGGCGGGTTCGGCCCCGCGCAGCTCGTGCCCGTAGTGGTGCGGCAGCAAGGCCGGGTCCGTGCCGATCTTGCCGAGATCATGGCACAGGGCCATCCAGACGCACAGGGGATCGCCCGCCACCGCATCCATCACGTCCATCAGATGTGCCATCACCGAACCTGAATGGTACGCCACGGGGCCCGCCGGAATATCCATCGAAGTTTCCAGCTCCCGGAACCACGGGGAAAGGCAGTTCCCTTCCGCCAGCACGGACAGCCAGCGCGACGGCTTCGGCGAGGCCAGCGCCTTCATGAGTTCGCGCCCCACGCGTTCGGCGGGAATGCGCCCAAGCAAGCCCTCCCCCGCCACGGCGCGCATCTGCGCCACCGCCTCGGGATGAACCGTGAACGACGGCAATTCGCAAGCCATGCGGGCCAGCCGGAACACCCGCACGGGCTCATCCCGGAAACTCGTCGGCGAAGCGGGCCGCAGGATGCCTTCCCGCAGATCCGAAAGCGCATCGGGATGCCCGAGAAGGTTGCCGTCCCGATCCTCGGCCAGCGCGTTGATGGTCAGATCGCGGCGGCGCATGTCCTCTTCCAGCGTCCCCTCAAGCGGCATAAATTCCTGACCGCGCAACAAAAAGACCGAAACGCTCTTCCCGACCTTGCGGGCCTCGGGATTCCGCTGTAGAAACGTGGCTTCGTCCGCGTCAAACGCGAAATCATATTCCCGAGGCGTCCGCCCCAGCAGGCGGTCCCGAACGGCCCCACCCACCAGATAGACCGGTATCCGGCCCGTTTCCGGCCAATTTTCGATTGCCATGACACACGACTCCACTTTTCGTCTCAACGGCACGGTGCGGCTTCTGCACGAAGGCGTCCACTCCGAACGCCCTCCGCACGACCGCCTTGCCGATCCGTTTCCGGCTGATCACGCGGCCGGCTCCGCCCTCTGGAACGGGCTTCCCGAAGCGGCGTTCACCATGCCGGGCACAAGCACGGCCTGCCCGTATCTCGAACAATTCTTCACTGCGCCGGTTTCCCAGACGGGAAACACTCCCGAAACGGCCAGCGTACCGGCGCCAGTGTATCTGTGCGGCTCCGCCACTTCAAGTATGGATGTCGCCCGGGCCCTCGCCGCGCACGGGCAGCTTCCCGTCTGGGGGAGCGTGCTCGCCCTGAGCCAGCGCAGCGGCCGGGGGCAGCTCGGGCGCAACTGGGTTTCGCCAGAAGGCAACGTCTACGCGGCGCTCCGCCTGCCCCAGCGCCACCCGTTCACGGGCACGGCCGCGGCCCCCGCCGTGGGCGGGCTCATCGCCGAAGCGCTGACCCACATGGGTTTCGACGTTCATATGAAATGGCCCAACGACTTGCTGCGGCGCGAGGAACAGGAGGAAGGCCCCGGCTGGTGCAAGGTCGGCGGCATTCTTCTGGAGGAACGCCCCCTGCCCCCGCATAGGGAAACGCCCGCCGAAAACCTGCTTGTCGCCGGGATCGGCCTGAACCTCGTATCCTCCCCCCCGGCCGCCCTCATGCGGGCGCAGCGCGCCGTTCCGGCCGGGCTCCTCTCTTCTGCAACAAAATCCAATGTCTCGCCGCTTTCCGTTGCGGGACTGTGGATGCGACTTGTGAGCCGTATCTTTTTCTGTTATGTCGAAGAGATTGACGCCAAGGGGAAAACCGCGTGGCGTTCACTTGCTGAACGCCACCTCGCCTTCCTCGGGCAAACGGTCCTTCTGACGGACGGCCCCGACGAACAGGAACGCCACACAGGCATTCTTGAAGGGCTGGACGATTTCGGCGGGTTGCGCCTGCGAAATCGTAAGGGAACAAACAGTTTCCTTTCCGGGAGCCTTCGGTTGGACCGCCCTCCCATGCAGCCGTGACGCGAAGCGCCATGCGCGGCGCCGGGAACGGCCTTCCGCAGCGGTGCGGAGGCGGATCACAGGTGTCCCCGATGCCGTTTCGGGGTGCGTCCTGAACAAGACCGGCTCTTGCCGGGTCTAAACATTTCTTTATTGAAAAGGTTGAAAGCATGGCCGCCAAGACGTTTGAACAGGTACTGGACGAAGTTCGGGGCAAGCCCATACTCGTAGCCAACCGGGGCATTCCGGCACGTCGAATCTGCCGGGCCATCCGTGAACGCTTCGCCGCAGTGCCCGTAATGACCGCCACCGACATCGACAAGGCCGCGCCGGCCGCTTCGTCCGCGCAGGAACTGCTCCTGCTCGGTTCCGATCCTCGCGCGTACCTTGATCTCGATCTCATCATCGCCAAGGCGAAGCAGCGCGGTATCATCGCCATCCATCCCGGCTGGGGCTTCGCGTCGGAAGACGAGCGGTTCCCCCAGAAATGCGAAGAGGCGGGCATCACCTTCATCGGCTCCAAAGCCGACTCCATGAACCTGCTCGGCAACAAGGTGCAGGTCCGCAAGATCGCCAAGCGGCTCGGCATCCCCGTGGTGCCCGGCTCGGAAGGCGCGGTCGACGTGCCCGCCGCACGCAAGGTCGTCGACGAAATCACCCTCCCCATCATGCTGAAGGCTGAGGGCGGCGGAGGCGGGCGCGGCATTTTCCTTGTTCGTGAAAAAAGCGAACTGGAAGATGCCTTTTTTAAGGCCTCCGCCATGGCGCAGGCGTCCTTCGGCAACCCCCGCCTGTACGTGGAAAAGTACCTCGAACAGGTCCGCCACATCGAAATCCAGGTCATCGCCGACCAGCACGGCAACGTGTTCGCCTTTGACGAACGCGACTGCTCCGTGCAGCGCAACCACCAGAAGCTCGTGGAAATCACCCCGTCCCCGTGGGCGGGCATCACGCCCGAGCTGCGCGAACGCCTGAAGGAATACTCCCGTATGCTGGTCCGCGAGGTGGGTTATTACTCCCTCGCCACGGTAGAGTTCCTCGTCACCCCGCAGGGTGAACCCTACCTCATCGAAGTGAACACCCGCCTTCAGGTGGAACACGGCATCACCGAAAGCCGTTACGGCGTCGACCTCGTCGAAGAGCAGATCGCCGTAGCCTTCGGCGCGAAGCTGCGCCTGACCGAAGAAAACACCAAGCCGTCCCACTTCGCCATGCAGGTCCGCATCAACTGCGAAGACCCGCAGAACAACTTCGCCCCGAACTCCGGCCTGATTACCCGCTACGTGTCGCCCGGCGGCCCCGGCGTGCGCATCGACTCCAACCTTTCCGCCGGGTACGAGTTCCCCCCGAACTACGACTCCGCCGGTTCGCTTCTCATCGCCTATGGCCGCGACTGGCAGAAAGTGCTCGGCATCATGGACCGCGCCCTGACCGAATACATGGTCGGCGGCGTGAAGACCACGATCCCCTTCTATCGTCAGGTCCTCAAGCACCCGGCCTTCCGGGCGGGCATGTTCGACACGGGCTTCATCCCGTCCGCGCCCGAGCTCATGATATACGCCGACCTCGCGCCGGAAAGCGAACGCCTCGCCAAGCTCATCGCGGAAATCTCGGCCAAGGGCTACAACCCCTTCGTCCAGCTCGGCGAATACCGTTCCCACACCACGCCCCGCCTGCCGCGTCAGGATGTGGTGCTCCCTGCCATCCCCTCCAAAGTACGCAAAGAGCCCTCTCCCTATCCGCACGGCGACCGCGTGGCCCTGCTCGATTACGTCCGCGACAGCGGCCGTGTCCACTTCACGGACACGACCACCCGCGACAGCACCCAGTCCAACAGCGGCAACCGCTTCCGCCTCGCCGAAGACCGCCTCGTGGGGCCCTACCTGGACAACTGCGGCTTTTTCTCCCTTGAGAACGGCGGCGGCGCGCACTTCCACGTCGCCATGATGGCGAACATGACCTACCCCTTCACCGAGGCGAAGGAATGGAACAAGTTCGCCCCGAAGACCCTCAAGCAGATCCTGATCCGCTCGACCAACGTGCTCGGCTACAGCCCGCAGCCCAAGAACCTCATGCGCCTGACCGGCGAAATGATCTGCGACAACTTCCAGATCATCCGCTGCTTCGACTTCCTGAACCACATCGACAACATGCGCCCCTTCGCCGAAGTCGCGTTGAGCCGCAGGGACGTGGTCTTCGAACCCGCCATTTCCATGTCGTGGGCCAACGGCTTTGACGTTGCTCACTACCTCGGCGTGGCCGAGAACGTCCTTTCCGTGTGCGGCGATGTGGCCGGCATGAGCGAAAAGGAAGTCTCCCGCCATATCATCCTTGGCCTCAAGGACATGGCCGGCGTATGCCCGCCCCGCTTCATGACCGAAGTGGTCACGGCGCTGCGCAAACGGTGGCCCGAGCTGGTGCTGCACTACCACCGCCATATGACGGACGGCCTTTTCGTTCCCTCCGTGGGCGCGGCTGCCAAGGCTGGCGTCCAGATCGTGGATACGAACCTCGGCGCGTGCGTCCGCAGCTACGGCCAGGGCGACACCCTCGCCACCGCTGCCTACATGGAAGGCGAACTCGGCCTCAAGACCGCCATGAACAAGGATATGGTCCGCGACGCCAACTTCGTGCTCAAGCAGGTCATCCCCTACTACGACCGCTATTGCGCTCCGTACTTCCAGGGCATCGACAACGACGTGACCGAGCACGCCATGCCCGGCGGCGCGACCTCCTCGTCGCAGGAAGGCGCGCTCAAGCAGGGCTACATCCACCTGCTGCCCTACATGCTCAAGTTCCTTGCCGGGACCCGCAAGCTCGTCCGTTACCACGACGTGACCCCCGGTTCCCAGATCACGTGGAACACCGCTTTCCTCGCCGTGACCGGCGCGTACAAGCGCGGCGGCGAAGAAGAGGTCAAATACCTGCTCGGCGTGCTTGATCGCGTCAACGACGTGCCCGACGAAGCCGAACTCAGCGAAGGCACCCGCGCGGCCCGCCTCGCCCTCTATCAGGATTGCAACGACGCGTTCCGCAACCTCCTTTTGGGCAAATTCGGCAAGCTGCCTCTGGGCTTCCCGCCGGATTGGGTGTATGAGAGCGCGTTCGGCAACGCATGGAAGCAGGCCATTGCCGACCGGACCACGCATTCGCCGCTGGAAAAGCTCACCGACATGGACATTGAGGCTGAGCGCAAGGCGTTCCGCGACATCATCAAGCGCGAACCCACGGAAGAAGAAATGGTCATGTACCTGAACCATCCCGGCGACGCCGTGAAGACGGTTCAGTTCCGTGCCAAATACGGCGATCCCAACCGGCTGCCGCTGCCCGTCTGGTTTGAAGGCTGCTCCGTCGGCGAGGAAATCAACTTTGTGGATACGTCCGGCAAGCCGCACCAGTTCCTGCTGGTGAGCATGTCCCCGGCCAACGACGCGGGCGAATCCATGGTCCGCTTCGTGCTTGACTCGGAAATCTTCAGCCAGCTCGTCAAGGTCGCCCCGCCCAAGAACGGCGGCGCCGGGGGCGCGGTGATGGCCGATCCTACGGACAAGTATCAGGTCGGCGCGCCGAGCAACGGCGACCTCTGGGTGATGTACGTCCATCCCGGCGACATCGTCGAGGAGGGCGAAGAACTGTTCAACGTGTCCATCATGAAGCAGGAAAAAGCCGTTCTGGCTCCTGTGGCCGGCATCGTCAAGCGTGTGCTCAAGACCGCCGACTACAAGGAAACCAGGAAGATGGAAACCGTCCGCGAAGGCGAGCTCATCGTGGAGCTCGGGCCGGTTCCGCGCATCTGCACCAACGAGGCGTGCAGTCGTCCGTTGCCCATGAATGACATCGAGTTCTGTCCCTACTGCGGGGAACGGCTCAGCCGGATCTAAGGGACATCAACCGATACGAAGAGAGAGCCTGGGAGGCAATCCTCATGACGAAAACTCCTTCCGCAACCAAAAACCGACAAGACGAGGTTCCGGTGGAAGATCTTCTCAAGCGCTTGGTCCTGACCGGCGCGGACATCGTGCGGATCGGCGAGGACGCCGAGCTGCTGGTGGGTGGCAAAAACTACAACACGGCACTGATCAGCCGGGTTGAAGGCGTTCGCATTCCTCAGTTCCGCGCCATTTCGTCCGTGGCGTTCCACATCGTGCTCGACGAATGCAAGGTGTGCGCGGCGCTGATCCGTTCCATGGTCGACGAAGCCTATAACCGCATCGATTGGGCTTCCCCCGAAGTCACCAAGGATCACGAGTTCCTGCCGAAATTCGTGCGTTCCGTCGCAGCCGAGATCCGCAAGGCTTCCGAAGCCGATCCGGAACTGCCGCATATCCGCCTGCGCACGTTCGTCAACAACGTGGTCGACGGCTTCGCCTCCTCGCAGGAAGGCATCGACCAGCTCCGCAAGCGTTCCGTCATGGTGCAGGCCGCCATCCTGTCCTGCCCCCTGCCCGAACGCGTCGACAAGGCCGTCCGTTCCGCCTACCGCGACATCTGCGCCGAAGCGCAGGAAAGCGACGTGCCCGTGGCCGTGCGTTCCTCCGCCGCCGGTGAGGACTCCCGCAAGAAAGCCTTCGCGGGCCTTCAGGACACCTTCCTGAACATGGTCGGCGACGACGCAGTGGCCACCGCGTACCTGTGGGACTGCGCCTCGGCCTATAACCTGCGCTCCATGATTTACCGCCGGGAAGCCATCCTCGATGCTCTGACCCAGTCCGAAACCACGGGCCAGGAAGAGCTTGCCGCGCAGGCGAAGAAGGAATGGTCCATCGAAAACACGTCCCTTTCCGTGTGCATCATGCGCATGATCAATCCGGTGGTGTCCGGTACGGCGTTCAGCGCCGACACCGCCACGGGTTGCCGCGGGACCGTCCGCAAGGACCTCGTGAGCATCGACACCAGCTACGGTCTCGGTGAAGCCGTGGTGGGCGGCCGCGTGACGCCCGACAAGCTGTATGTCTACCAGAAGGACGACGGCAGCGAAGTCGTGATCCGCTTCATGGGCAGCAAAACCATGAAGATCGTCTATGACGAAAACGGCGGCACCAAGGAAGTGCCCGTTCCGGAACGCGAGTGTATGCTCTGGGCCCTGACCCCCACGCAGGCCGAGCAGGTCGCCAAGGGCGTGCGCGCCGTGAGCAAGGCCTACGACGGCATGATCATGGACACCGAGTTCTGCATCGACTCCAAGGGTATGCTGTGGTTCGTGCAGGCGCGCCCCGAAACACGCTGGAATGAAGAACTGGCCCTGCATCCCCACACCATCTTCATGCGCCGCCGCGAAGTGGAGCCCAAGGCCGCCGCTGCCGCCGAGATATTGCTGACCGGTAACGGGGCCTCCCGTGGCGCCGGACAGGGTAAGGTCCGCTTCCTCCGCTCCGCGCTGGAACTGAACCGCGTGGGTAAGGGCGAAATCCTCGCCGCCGAACGTACCGACCCCGATATGGTTCCCGGTATGCGCGTGGCCTCCGCCATCCTCGCCGACGTGGGCGGCGACACCAGCCACGCGGCCATCACCTCCCGCGAACTCGGCATCGCCGCGGTCATCGGCATCCAGAACCCCACGGCCCTTCAGGCTCTGGACGGTCTGGACGTCACCGTCGACGGCACCCGTGGGCGCGTGTACCGCGGCCTGCTCCCGCTGCATGAAGTCGGCGGCGAAATGGACGTGGAAGCCCTGCCCCAGACGAAAACCCGAGTCGGCCTCGTGCTCGCGGACATCGGGCAGGCCCTGTTCCTGTCCCGCCTCCGCAACGTGCCGGACTTTGAAGTGGGCCTGCTGCGCGCCGAATTCATGCTCGGCAACGTGGGCGTGCACCCCGCCGCGCTGGAAGCCTTCGACAACGGCGAACTGGAACGCCTCGTCCAGAAGAAGATCGGCGAACTGGACTCCAAGTTGCGCAAGACCATCCGCGAACAGCTTGACGCTGGCCTCGTGTCGTTGGATCTCCGCCTCCGCGAACACGTCGGCAACATCACCGGCTTCGCGGAAGAACTGGAAAAGCTCGGCAAAAAGGACGATCTCCGCAATCCCGACGAAATCATGGCCGTGTATCGGCGTATGCGCGAAGTTGAAAAGCTGCTGGACGAATACACCGAACGTGCCGCGCGCTTCTACAGCACGCTGGAGACGTCCGCGGATCTGGCCGAACACGTCCGCATCATCATGGGCTACGAGTCCGAACTGCTGACCCTGTCCGGCGATTCCCCCGAAGTGAAGGCGCGCCGCGCCGCCATCGAAAAGGAAATCGGCGATCAGGTCAGCTACGCCGCGCTCAATCCGGCGGTGCAGGAAACCCTGCGCCAGATCGCCGCGCTGCGTGAAGACGTGGGCGCCCGCTGCGGCCTCGCCAAGGAAATCGCCGCCCTGCGTTCCATCCCCGGCGAAATCGGCACGCTCATCCGCGCCCGCGGCCACAAGAACGGCCACGACCACTACGTGCAGACGCTGTCTCAGGGATTGGCCCTGTTTGCGATGGCCTTCTACGGCAAGCCCATCGTGTACCGTACCACCGACTTCAAGACCAACGAGTACCGCAACCTGCTCGGCGGCAACCTCTTCGAAGATCACGAAGACAACCCGATGCTCGGCTATCGCGGCGTATCCCGCGATATCCACGACTGGGAAATCGAGTCCTTCAAGCTGGCCCGCTCGGCTTACGGCGCGCACAACCTCCAGCTCATGCTGCCCTTCGTGCGCACGCTGGAACAGGCCCGCGCCATGCGCGGCTACCTCGACACCGTACACAACCTGCGCAGCGGCGAGGACGGCCTCAAGATCATCCTCATGTCCGAGCTGCCTTCCAACGCCATTCTGGCGCGGCAGTTCATCCAGGAGTTCGACGGCTTCTCCATCGGCTCCAACGACATGACCCAGATGGTGCTGGCCACCGACCGCGACAACAGCTCGCTCTCGCACATCTACGACGAGGAAGACCCCGCCGTGGTCTGGGCGATTCTGGTGACCATCTTCTCCGGGCAGAAGTTCGGCAAAAAGGTCGGCTTCTGCGGCCAGGGCGTGGCGAACAGCGAAGTGCTGCGCGGCCTCGTGGCTATCAGCGGCATCACCTCCGCCTCCGTCGTGCCCGATACCTACTACCGCACAAAGCAGGACTTCGCGGCCGCCGAAGCCCTGAACATCTCGGCTTCCGGCCTTGGCAAGTGGCTTGGCGAACAGCACCAGGCCAAGCTGGTCAAGCTGCTTGAAGCCGCCGGAAAGGCCGATATCGCCAAGCTCGCCTCCGATCCGGCCAAGATCCGCGCCTGGTACGATGCGGAAACCGCCCGTCTGCACGGCGAACTCCGTGACAGCCTCGGCGGAAGCCGCGAAAACACCGCCCGCAAGGCTCTTAAGACCTTCCGCGCCACGTTCCACAAGCCGGTCATCTATGCCGCGTGGAACTGGAACGAGACCGTCGAGGACGCCCTGCATCAGGCCGGTTTCGCCACCTTTGAGGAACAGGCTGCGGCTCTGGCCGAACAACGCAAGAAGCTGGCGTAACGTGAATACACGCAGGGTGCAGCCCTGCACCTGCTGAGGCTCTGCCTCAGACCCGCCGGGCTGCCGCCCGGACCTGCCCGGGGGGAGAGCCTCCCCCCCGGACCCCGGCAGTTTCGGAAAAACGACCGTCGGGGGATGTTCCTCAGACGGATCAGCCCCCGACGGTT
>OOAG01001551.1_pt1 | contig 16779 bp, 13 predicted proteins | sample 1671461 | NCBI WGS metagenome assembly OOAG01 (sample SAMN06348159, study PRJEB24527) | human gut metagenome | biome: human gut; feature: ankylosing spondylitis patient; material: feces | host: Homo sapiens | place: China | collected 2015-10 | reverse complement strand
GCACAATGGCAGCGTCCGTATACTCGAAGTCCACCTGCGACGCATCCGAAATTCCCAGCTCATAGGGCTTCAGCTCCATCTGAATACTGCTGCCCGCCGCCCTGTCCTTGTAATCGGCGATCAGGTCCATGGAGGCAATGCCCTTGGACCAGAATAATCCGTGCAGCGGCCAAGTGCCGTAGTGCAGGTTCATGGTCTGCCCCTGCTTTTCCTGCCGCAGCACCGTGGGGAAGGGGAAGTCCTGTCCCAGCAACGCGTCCGTGCTGCCGGGAAAACTGTACTTGCCGTGGACCGGGATATTGTTCCCCTGCGCGTCCTGCTCCTCGGTGGTGACCCAATCGTAGGCCGCCTCGCTGCCGGTGCGGCCGTTGTTCAGCGCGTCCTTGAAGCTGCCGAACGTCTTGTTCAGGCCGTTTGCTGTTTGGATATTGGCATCTCCAATTCGCTGGGCCATCTGGTCATAGGTCAGACCCGTCAGGCCCTTGACCTCAGAGCCATACTTGACACTGGTTTCCCACAGGTAGCTTGTCAGGTAGCTCATATTGCCTTTGAACATGGCCTCCTGCACATCCGGCTTATTATACAGCAGTGTATACATGGAGTTTGTGTTATTCGGGTTATAGGTCTTGGACGCCTTTGCAAAGGATGCCTGATCCTTGATACTCTTGAGATAATAGCAATTTTCCACAGTATATGTGGTATACTTATAGCGATCCGCCGTGCTGCCGATAAGAGAGATGGCCGTAATAGTTCCCTCCATATCCGGCAGATTGATATAGGTATAGCAATTATAGAATTTCGGCGCACCGTCAGCACTGGTATTGTTCACACCCGTGAAGTTCTGGAAATTGGCGGAGAAGCCGCTGCCGCCGATACCGCCGATAAACACGTAGGTCGCCGGGTTGGCATTGCTGCCGTTGCCGGCGATGGGCCATTTGACCTCCACGGCCTCGCTGCCATCGGCAAAGTGCGTATTGTTGCTGCCCCAGGACCCGGTACGCACCCGTTCCTTCAGCGTTTCCTTGGAAACGGTAATCTTACCGCCGGTGTAGCAGTCCGTGGCCTTGTCCCGCAGGCCGCCCACAAGGCCGCCCACGCGGATAAAGTTGCCGTACTTCGCCGCGTTCAGACCACTGTCATTTCTCCAGATATGGGTGCAGTTGACCTGAATATCCACCACGGCGGAACACTGCTTCAAATCCAGATTGGACACACCGATGAGGCCGCCCACCACCGCCTCGCCCAAGCGCAGGAGATTTTTACTGTTGTCCTGAATGACATAGCCCGCAATAGCGCAATTGGTAATCACGCTGCCGGGGTCATTATGGTAGCGATACGCAATCCCCACAAGACCACCCATGGCATATGCGCACTGGTAGCGCATAATGTCGCTCTCACCCCCGGAGTTTCCCCAGTCCGACTGCTCCGTGCGTCGCTGAATCACAGCGTTATTATCGCTGTAGAGCACGATGTTGCGGATATCCGCACCGGCGGTGGTGCCGAACAGGCCCACATTATAGCAGGGGGAGTCGATGTTCAGATTCTTGATGTAGTAATTCCCGCCGTCATAACTGCCGCCGAACCAGTTGTAGAGCACCATGCTGTAGGAGTTGTTTGTTGTGATATGGTCTACGGCGCCGGCAATGGGATAGAACTGCCGGTTGTTTTCCTGCTTTTCGGCCTTCCCCGCTTCTTGGTTCGCGCCGTTGAGGTCATGGGTCTGCTGCCAGCTCTGAGCCGGGCGGTTCCGCTCCGCGTCCGTCCGCGTCTGCTTGGCCGTGCCGGTGCTGTTGGTGTATTGCAGATATGGAAACAGCTTGTAATTGTTCTTTGTGACAAGGCGGGTGGCCGAGCCTGTGCCATCCACATAGCTCCAGTTGATGAATTGGAGCTGGTCCGCAGAGCGGATTTGATAGGCAAGCCCCTTTCCGTCCGTCTCCGGCGTACCGGGTTGGATATTGTCCTCCGCGCCGGACGTGCCGGTTCCGCTCATGTAGTTGAAGGCATTGCCAAAGAACGGGCAGACAGAATACCTGTAAGTGTATGTTCCGACAGTGAGCGTCCATTCCGCGTTCCGCTCATCCGCTGAGAGCAGACGCAAACCGTTTTCGCCGCTTTCAAAGGCGGTAAAGGTATAGCCGGGAATCTGCTCCCGCAGCTTTTCGCTGATTTCGGAAACCGCAGTTGTCCCCGCGCAGAATTTACTGGTGGTAAATGCAGGCTTTGTCTGCCCATCCTTCCAGTAATAGCCGTAGCCGAACCGGGTACTGACGCCTCCGTCATCGTGGGTCTCGCAAAGGCTCTCGCCCCGCTTTTCCGCCGAACCATCAAAGCCGATGTAGGAAATGTGATAGCCGTTGTTGGCGCCGCCGGTCTCGTATTCCCAATAGAACACGCCCAGTTTGCCAAGGTCGGATTCCATCACCCAGTCGCCGTAGTGGACATAATCTCCCGCCGCGTTGGTCACGCTGCCGGGGTAGGGGTAATTTTCCTCGTCCGTAGCGGCATGGTCATAGCTGGCGGACACCGTTCCAAAGCCGCCGATTTTCTGCCCGGACAGCTTTTCATCCGTGACCGGCTGCGCCCCCGAGCTGTCCGCTGCGTCATACAGCGCCACGCTGCCCCGGAAGGCGTAGGTTCCTCCGTTTAAGTAATAGCAGTCCCGCACAATGCCGCCCACGGTAAAGCCCTTGGTCTCCGCGCCTGCGGAGATCATGGACACCGCGCAGTAGCTATTTTGAATCGAGCCGCCGTTTTCCGCCGCAAAGCCGGCCAGCATCACGCCGCCGCCCTTGATCTCCTCAATATTGACCGCGCCGGTGACATAGCTCTGGCGAATCTGGCCGCTGCTGCTGCCGACAAGGCCGCCCACATACAGCTTGGCATAGGTGCTGGCGGCGTACAGCAGCGGAAATTCCGCGCTGCACCCCCGGATGCGTCCGCCCAGATTGCTGCCGACAAGGCCGCCCGCGTACACGGTACTGGCGCTGTACGCCTGCACCTGAAGCTGATACCCGGCCACGGCGCAGTTTGTGATCGTTCCGCTGTTTACACCGGCCAGTACGCCGATGTACGCCGTTTTCATCCGTGCGGACATCCGCAGCACCGGCCCGGACGCATCGGCCGCCACCGCCTGTGTCAGCACGATATCCCGCAGTTGTCCCCGGTTATAGCCGAACAGGCCCATATACGTCCCGTTGTCGGTAAAGCGCACGCCGGTAATGGTGTGGCAGCCTCCATCGTATTCGTGGATAAAGGACAGCGCCTCCGATTCGCCAATGGGCGGCTGGGTAGTGACCACCGTGCCGAGCGCCGTATAGTGCGCCCAGTCATAGGCAGAATAGTCGATATTCAACTCCTGTGCAAAGGAGGCAATCTCGGAGATGGTATCCCGGTAATCGCTGTAATAGCGGCTCAGGTTGTTGAGCTGGCGGGCCGTGCGGATACTGATGGTCTGCTCCGCCGTTTTCTCAATGACTGCCGCGCCCTCCACCGCCGTTTTCGCGAAATGCGGGTTAAAGGAATACGTCCGCTCATTGCCAATGGCGGCGATATAGTAATTGTCCACAGCGCCAGCGGTCTCAAGGTCTTCTTTACTAAAGCGCAAAAGCTGATACGTCCGTCCGTTTGCCTGAACGGTCACGGCAATTGTTCCATTCAGCGTAATCTCTTTTTTCGTCTGAACGCCCTTGACCGTATAGTTCAGCGTCACGGTCAGGCTCGCGGGTGGGACAGTTCCCTCGTAAACGGCGGCATAGCCATCACCCAACACCGCTTTTGTATCCTTCAGAGTGTCGATATTGCCGCCGTAGAAGCCGTAGCTTCCATCCGCATAGTATTCGTAGTAGGCCAGTGCGCCGGATTCAAACTCTGCCTTCCAATCGCCGTAATGCGGCAGATTTTTCAGCCGGGGGAACGTGTAGCTGCTAAGGCCGCTGACCTTCAACTCGTAGCGGACGGTGTTCAGTCCGCTGGTTTCATCGGTAAAGGCATCGCCCAGTTCCGCCGCAGCCTCTGTGCGGTCCGCGCTGGTCCATGTCCGGCTCGCGCCCAAGACAACATTTTCCTTACCGTCGCAGAGATAGTATACCTGACCTGCTGCGCTGCCGCCGGTCGCGGTGGAATATGTCAGCTTACCGTCCGTATCGTAGCCGCCCTCCGCCCTTTCCGTCATGAGCGCGCAGGCGGTATACACATTGGTCAAGCTGGCGCGCATTCCCGCAATGCCGGCGGTCTGATCCGCTGTCAGGAAACCGGCGGCATAGGCGTCCTCAACCTTGAGCATGGCCGTGTCGATGCCCACGCCCACAAGGCCGCCTGCAATACCTTGCGAGCCCTTTTCCAGCGTCAGGTAGCAGTCCGCGTAGCTGTGGGTCACAGACAGCTCACCGTCTACCCGGCCCACAAGACCGCCTACGGACATCACGCCTGCGGCAGTGGTAGCGGCAAAGCTGTTTTGAATCTCCGCGTTGCCGCCCGCTTCAATTCTGCCGACCAATCCGCCGGTATCGCCGCCCTGCAGCCACTGCTTGTTCCGGTTCGCGTCGGGCCCCACATGGCCGTGGCTGCGGCTGAGGTAGACCTGACAGTTCTCCAGCGTCAACGCTCCGTTCACGCACCCCACCAGCGCGCCTACCGCGCTGGAAGTAGCCGTTTTACCTGTCACATTCGCGCCGGAAAGCCGAATATTCTTCAGCAGCAGCATTTTCCCGGCGGAAACCGACTGAATGAGCCCCGCATCGCTGGTGACGTCCACCGGCAGGTCATAAATCACCGGGTAGACCCCCGCCGCGCTGCCGGTCTCCGCGCCTTCGAGCTGCTCCAGATTACTGTTGTGGACAGGCGTAAAGCCGAGATCGCCGTAAAGCGCTTTCCACTCATCGTCCGCGTCCCCGGCAAAATCAATGTCCCGGGTCTGGACCGCCTTGGTGATATCCTCCGACAGCTCAGATGCCTGATCCAAATTCTGAAGGTGCCGCGCATAGCGCAGCTCCGCCGTATCTCCGTCCTTCAAATCGGCAAACAGACTGTTGGTGGTCACCGTACAGGAGCCCTTGTCCACCAGCGGATTGTCGCTGGTCACAGTCACGGTGATCTTCAGATTTTTGCCCGGTGTCAGTCCATGAAAGCGGGTCTGCTTCGCAAAGCGCATTCCCTCCTCTAAGCTGTCCAGCGTCATGGTGGCCACATAGTTGGGCGCATCCCATTTCACCTCATCGACGGAGAAAGGCACCACCACCGGGTCGCCTGTCTCCGCTCCCGTGGCGTCCAGCTCCCAGATACGCGCCTGGAAGCTCAGCGTCATTCCCTTCAGGGGGCAGATGACCCGGAGCTGCAAATGGTCGGTATTGATGATCTCCGCATACGGCTCCAGTGTGCCGGTGGTCTCTATCTCCACGGTGTCGCCGCTGTAATAGCCCACCTGCGCGCCATCACTGATACGGTAGGCCCGGCTGCGGAGCCGGTCAAATTCCGATGGGCTGTACCGCTGTGCCATGCCGCTGCCGCCGTAAAACACGGCGTAGACGCTGCCGCCCTTGGGATCGTATTCCACCACCCAGTCCGCGTTCCACAGCTCATCGTCCGCCTGTCCCTCCGGGAACAGGTCCGCGGCGGCACAATTTTCTTGCAGTTTGTCCGCCGAGGTCACATAACACAGCGTATTTTCCCCGATGTTGGAGTCCGTGTTGCCCCAAGGCTCCAGCCCCAGCTTGTTAATGCCACGATCTCCATCCCGTGTCCACGCGTACAGTGACTCCATTCCGGCTGCCTGAAGCTGGGTCATGCGGTTCTGCACAGCAGTGAACACCAGCTCCGCCTTGCTGTCCAGCTCCTGCTGGCGGAACTCCTTCTGGTACTTGGAAATAGGAATCATGGCAAGGGCAAACAGAACAACAAGAATCGCCACGGTCAGCATGACCTCTGCCAGCGAAAATCCACGGTTGTCGAATCTGTTTGCCCTTTTCATCGTCATATTCTCCTTGTATCTGTTACTGACGAACCTCAAAATACGTGATGACCATAGCGGTCTTAACGCCGCTCTCTCCCCTTCCCGCTTCCGTCTGAATGCTCAGATCGGAGATCTTGTTCATGTAATCGCTGCCGCTCAGCGCGTCTAAAATGGCGCGGCTTTGAGTGTAGGTCGCTGTGGTATAGCTCAGGGAGATAGGTCGGAGAACGATATAGTCCTCCTCTGTGGTCCCCGCGCTGAAATCCAGAGAATACTCCTGCGCGGAGGCCAGAATCCGGTGCAGCTCCACCATCAGCGCCTTACTGTTGTCATAGGCGGGGATGGGCTTGACGTCACCGCGCTGCCGCAGCTCCGCCACGGCAGACTCCATTTTCTTCAGCTGCTCGGCCCGCACCAGCTCCGTGGTCAGCTCCGTCTGCTCCTGCTCGGTGCTGTCCCGGTAGGCGGCCACCTGATCGTTGATGGGCTCAAGAATGAGCTTATAGTAGCCCAAGGCCATCACCAGTACGCTCAGGATCAGCAACATGACCTTTTCCCGGCCTGTCAGCTCCCGGTTCATTCCTCCACCTCCCTGCACAGCGTAATGCTCACGGAGAAGCTCAGAATCGAAGCGGGATGCTCCTTTTCCGTTTCCGCCATGTTCAGCTCCACATTTTCTACAATGGGACTTTCCCCGATTTTCTGGAACATTTGGGAAATCTGGTCCAGGCTCATGCCGGACATGGCGACCACCGCCTGATTATCCCGAATCAGAACGGAGGTGACCGTCCCCTGTGACTGCATATCCCGCTCGATAAGGTCTAAAACCCGCTGGCGGTCCACGGCGGCATACAGCGCCGCATTGGGGCTTTCCGAATCCACGGCGTCATTCATCCAATCCGTAGAATAGGTGCGGTATTCCGCCAGCACCCGGTCATAATCCTCCAGCGCGGTCTCCACCGCCGTATACTGGCTGTGGACCTGCTCATAGGCCCGCTGGGCCTCCGTGAGCCGCCGGTACTGGTCGATTACGCCGAATTTGGCGGCTGCGCCTGCCAGCACGCAGATGAGCACGCCGCCGATAATGAGCGTAGTCAGCTCCCGGGTGCGGTCCTCCCGCATATTCATATTGATGCCGCTCTTGCGGGGATAACGGCCATGGACCCGGACCGGCTGGGTCCCCTTTTTCTCTTGCTCGTTCATCGTTTTCCTCCCCGGAAGCTCTCAAACACACCCGCAATGGCCCGCAGGTACAGCCATGGCTCCTCCTCCGGGCGCTGCTGCTCCGGCAGCAGGTCTGTTGCCGGATGGACCTCCAGCCGGGTGGTCTCGGCAATGGTCTCCCGCAGCGCCGCGATGCCCGCGCCGCCGCCGCAGAGATACAGCTCCTTCAGCTCCCGGTCCCGGTTGTTGTAATTGTAGAAATTCACGGCCCGGACGATCTCGCCCGCGAGACGGGCATAGAGCTCCTGGGCGTAATCGGATTCCAGCACGCCGTTATAGTCGCTGTGCTTATAGCTGTGGGCCACATGGACGTCCACGCCGCAGTGGTCGGCAATGAGGCTGTCCAGCTCCGCGCCGCCGGCCTCCACGCCCCGGCGGCTGTCAAAGCGGCTGCCGTGGAAAATGTAGAGATATGTACTGCGGTGACCAAGGCTCACGATGCAGCGGTCGGTATCCTCACCGCCGTGATGGGCGATGTGCTCCTCCAGCAGCGCGCTGTAAGCGCTCTCGTCCGGTGTCAGCACCCGCTGGCGGAAGCCCGCCCGGCGGAACATGGCCCGGTATTCCTCCACGGAGGATTTCAGCATGGCGCAGGCGAACAGCTCCATCTTTTCCGGCTGCCCGTCCGAGCCGTTCAAAATGCCCTGCATGGAATAATCAAAAAAGTAGCGGTTCTTTTCCTCCGTCAGAAAATCCCGGAATTCATAGGGCAGGTTGTAGCGGAGCTGCTGCTCCGTCATCAGCGGCAGCGTCACGGAGCGCACAAAGCGGTCGCCGGTATTCAGCACCATGGCGGCGTTCGTCAGGGGGATGCCGTGGCCCTTGGCCATGTCCCGGATAAAATCTGCCATGGCGTCCATGGACAAAATTCTCCCGTTTGAGACCATGGCGTCCGGCAGCTCCGCCGTAATGGCGCGCTTGAGCTCCCTGCCGGAGAAATATACCATTTTTACGCTGTTTTCGCCAATGTCAAAGCCAACGAGCTTCCCCATATATCAACCTCTCACATTCCAAAAAGACTCAGATACCATTGGAGGACCCTGTCCCCCGTCAGCAGCGTGACCCACGCCGCCGCCGCGATGGACGGTCCCCACGGAATCGGCGCATCCCTCCGGCCGGAGGCCAGCCCCGCGCAGATGCCCAGCACACAGGCCAGCAGCAGGCATAGAAGATTTCCCATCCAGCCGAGATACAGCCCCGTCAGGGCCAGCAGCTTCAGATCGCCGCCGCCCATGGCCTCCCGGCCCATGCGCTTTTCCATCATGAGCACCACCGCCAGCAACGCTCCCGGCACGGCAAGGCCGCCCAGCGCGCCCTGTATCAGCCGGTGCAGCGGCTCCGGCTCCCACATAAGGAACACGATAAACACCCCGGCGCCGAACAGTAAAAATCGGTCAGGTATGATGTACCCCTCCAGATCCGCGAACGCGCAGGCCAGCAGCACGCAGGCCAGCAGCCACGCCTCAAGGACTTGGAGCGAAATATCATACTTCAGCAGGGCGCTGACAAACATCGCGCCCCCTGCCAGCTCCCCCCACACATGGCAGGCAGAGAGCTTTGCGCCGCAGTAGCGGCATTTTCCCCCGGAGCACACATAGCTCAGCACCGGCACAAGGTCCCGCACCCCCAGCACATGGCCGCAGGCATCGCAGTGGGACCGGCCCCGGAGCACGCTTTCGCCGTGGAGCATCCGCCACGCCAGACAGTTCAAAAAGCTGCCCATGCACGCGCCCAGAAGCGCGGCCATTGCGCAGCAGTAAACAGTGATCGGCAGGGACAGACGCAGCATAGGTTCTCCTTTTCCATGCCTTTACCCGGGGCACGGCCGCCAACCCCCGGCCGTGCCCCGGATCAGGGCATTGCTCCGGCGGGAGCGGGTCGGTGCCCCCGCCGGAGAAATAGTACAAAAATCAGGTGCTCGGAGTAATGCTCTTAACCGTACCGTCGGCACCAATCACATAACTGATGGACTTACCCTTGCCCCAAGTAACTCCGCCGTCACCTACAGAAAACTTGCCGCCAATCGTAGCGGAGGTATCTGCATCTGAAGAAGCTCCCTTAGTCGTGTAAAGATCGCTGTTTTTGTTATCAACACTCCCATCGGGATGCAGATACAGCGTCTCGTCAGCAGTACGAGTCTTGGTAATGGCTTCCAGCTGCGCGGCAGCATAGCCGGAACGGATGTTGGCAAGGTCAGTGCCGGCCTTGGCCTTATTCAATGCAGAGGTGAAGGTGGGAATTGCCACTGCCACCAGCACGGCGATGATAGCCACCACAATGAGCATTTCCATCAGGGTAAAGCCCTTTTTGTTGTTCAATTTCTTGAGCATAAATCTTTTCTCCTTTGTGTTTTTCTTTTTATATCGCCCTGCCCGGGTTGCAGGCAGGGAGGATACCGTATTACGCCATGGAACCGTACATACTGAACATCGGCAGGTACACCGCCAGCAGCAGCACCATAACAATGACCGCAAGGCCGATGGTAATGACCGGCTCCAGCACCGCCAGCAGGCGGTTTGTGATGGTCTCCACCTCGCTGTTGAAATACTGGGCCACAACGTCCAGCGTGTCCACCAGCGTGCCGGAGCTTTCGCCCACGCCGATCATTTCCCGCAGCATGGGGGGAAACAGCTTTACCTCGCCCATGCCCTCGGCCACGGTGCGGCCCCGCTCCACGCTCTGTCGCACCTTACCGGCGGCCAGCGCGAACATATAGTTGCCGGAGACCTCACCGGCCACCGACAGCGCCTTCGGCATCGGCAGACCGGCGGACAGCATGGCGGACAGGGCGGCGGCAAACTGGCCGGAGGCGCTCATGGTCCGTAGCCGCCGCAGGGGCGAGCGGGTCAGGGCGTAGTTCGCCAGCACGATGCGGCCCCGCTCCGTGCGGCGAAAGCTGTAGTAGCCGATGCCCGCCGCGGCCACCAGCAGCACCAGCACCCACCACCACTTGACGAAAAAGCCGCTGACAGCCATAAGGCCCTTGGTAATGGCGGGAATGTCCGAGCCAAGCTCGGCAAATGTATTCGTAAAGGCCGGAACGGCCTTTACCATCACGATGATGACAACCACAATGGCCGTGACGATGACCATAGCCGGATAGGTCATGGCGCTGACCACCTTGGCCCTGGCCGTGGAGGAGCGCTCATAGTAGCCCTGCAGCCGCTGCAGACACGCCTCCAGCGAGCCGGACTGCTCACCGGCCCGGACGGTCTCCACAAACGTGGCGGGAAAGCGCACCTCCCGGTTGCTTTCGAGGCTGTCCGCCATGGAGCGGCCCGCGCCCACCTCCTCCGCCGCCTTTTCCAGCGCGCGGCGGAGCTGCTTGTTCCGGGTCTGGGCGGCCACCATTTGCAGACACCGCAGCGCGGTCAGGCCCGAGGAGAGCAGAATGGAGAGCTGGGAACAGAGCATCGCCAGCTCCTTTTCCCTGATGCGGGTATTGACGGGGCGGGTAAGCGGATTGCCCTGTTTTTCCTTTACCGGCTCGATTTTGGTGATGAACGCGCAGCGGTCCCGCAGTTGGGACACCGCCTCAAATTCGTCATAAGCCCGAATGACGCCGGTGACCTTCGCCCCGTCAAGGCTCTGGCCCCGGTAGCGATAAGTGGTCATATCCGCTCCCTCCTTTCCCGGTTATGCTTTGGTTTCTTTAATCCTCCGCCGTGCTGGTAATAACGCGGGCGGCCTCCTCCACTGTGGTGATGCCGCTCAGCACCAGATGCTGGCAGCTCTCCCGCATGGTGACAAAGCCGTTTTCCCTTGCGGCGGTGGACAACTCCTCCGTCTCCGCGCCCCGGCCGATCAAATGCCCCAGCTTGCTGTTCACCACAAGGATTTCCAACGCCGCCCGGCGGCCGATGTAGCCGGTGTGATGGCACTCCGGACAGCCCTCTCCCCGGTAGAAGACGGTGCTGTCATCCTGCGGCAGACCGAGGGCCTCCAGCTCCTCAATAGGCGGCTTGTAGGCCCGCTTACAGTGGGGGCATATCTTCCGCACCAATCGCTGGGAGATGACGCCCCGCAGCGCGCCGGAAATGAGCCACGGCTCCACGCCCATGTCCCGCAAACGGGTCACGGCGGAAATAGCGTCATTGGTATGCAGAGTGCTCAGCACCAGATGGCCGGTGATGGCGGCCCGGATGGCAATATGGGCGGTTTCGCTGTCGCGAATCTCGCCCACGGCGATGATATCCGGGTCCTGACGCAAAATGGAGCGCAGGCCGCTGGCAAAGGTCATGCCGGTCTTTTCGTTGATCTGGCACTGGTTCACGCCGGGGATGTAATACTCCACCGGGTCCTCCAGCGTCACGATGTTGACCTCCTCCCGGTCCAGGTCCTGCAGCATCACGCACATGGTGGTGGACTTACCGGAGCCGGTTGGGCCCACCAGCAGAATAACACCGCCGCTGTTTTTCAGCAGTGCCTCGTATTTTTCAAGGTCACGGCCCTCAAAGCCGAGGCCGGTTTTTGTGAGGTTCTGGGAGGACTTGTCCAAAAGGCGCAGCACCAGCTTTTCGCCGTACACCGTGGGAATTGTGGAAATACGCAGGTCTATCACGTGGCCCCGCACCTGTACGGTGGTGTGTCCGTCCTGCGGCACACGGCGCTCGGCAATGTCCATGCTGCCCATGATCTTCAGGCGGGAAACCACCATGTTCTTCAAATCGGCGGGAACGGTGAGCATCTGGTGCAGCAGACCGTCCACGCGCATCCGCACCACCATTTCCTCTGCCTGCGGCTCCAGATGGATGTCGCTGGCCCGCTCGTCAAAGGCCCGCTCGATGAGGGCGTTGACAAACTGGATGGTGGGGGCGGAGTTGCCCTCCTGCTGCTCCCGCGCGGCGGGCCGGGGCGCGGCATCAATGTCCACACCTACCTCGCGCTTCATTTCCTCCACGATCTTCGCCGTGCCCTCATTGCTGTAGAGCCGGCCGATGGCCTGCTCCACTGCCTTGCGGGTGGCAATCATGGGAATGACTCGCTTCCGGGAGGCGGCCTTGACCTCCTCCTGCGCCATGAAGTCCAGCGGGTCACTCATGGCAAGGTACAGCGTATCCGCCGCCGCCCGCACCGGCACCACGCAGAAGCGCCGGGCGATGTTCTTCGGCACGAATTTCGCCAGCTCTATCGGAAGAGATACCTTCGTCAGGTCAATAAATTCAATGCCGAGCTGAATTTTCAGCGCGTCAATCAGGCTTTTCTCCGTAATGAAGCCATTTTGAATCAGTACATCGCCCAGGCGCTGCTTTGTCCCCTTCTGCAGCTCCAACGCCTGCTCCAGCTGTTCCCGGGAGATGGCGCCGGTGCTGATCAGCAAGTCTCCCAAACGCATATAGGCCATATCCACACCCCCCCAGAAAATACCGGCACATCGCAAAAAGACAGACTGCCGCTTTGCCTCAGAAAAAAGCTGCGGCCAGTCTGTCATGTGAACGGCTCCGTTCATTTAGACACTATAGCTTTGCGTCCCTGCCTTTCGGCAGGTATGCCGAATATATACACATATCAAACGGAAGTGTTTCCGTTTCTTAATAGTAGTTATTGTAAAGCAACCTGTCCCTTCCGTCAAGCAAAAATCGTGAATTTGCGCCAAAAAATCCGCTTTTTCGCTTCTCAGTCCAAAAGCGCGGCCACATGGCTCTCCCCGTACACGGGAATGCCGTTTTTCCTCAGCAGCTCCGCCGTGACCCCATCCCCGGCGGTCAGGGTGCCGGAAAAACTGCCGTCATAGATTTCGCCGCAGCCACAGGAGGGGCTTCGCTCCTTCAAAATCGCCGCCTCGCAGCCCGTCAGGCGGCACAGCCGCAGCGCGGCCTCCGCGCCCCGGCGGTACTGCTCCGTCACATCCGCGCCGGTGTTCATCACCACACGGTCCCCCCGCCGCTCCGAGGGTGTCCGGGGCGTTGGCAGTCCGCCCAACTGCTCCGGGCACACCGGCACAAGGTCATGCCTGGCCGCCAGCGCCTCCGCCCACGGCTGGGGCTTGGCTTTTCCGTCATACCGGCAGGGGATTCCCAAAAGGCAGGCGGAAATCAGGATTTTCATTTTACCGTCCTCCCATGGCCCGGTGCTCCCGCTCCAGCTCCCGGTAAAGCCGTTCCGGCGTCCATGTGCGGTTATTCGGCGTCAGCACCGCCTTCAGGCAAATGATACCCGCCTGCCGCAGCGACACCAGAAGGGCGTCCAGTTCCCGGTCCAGTCCGCAGAATACCAGCATTTTCCCTATCGGCGCACTCGATGCCCCGCCGGTTTTCCCTTGGGACAGCGCCTCCAGCGTCAGAGTGCAGCTCTCCCGGGCCACCGGCTGAAGCTCCGCGCCACAGCGCTCTGCCGCCGCCGCAATTTTCATAATCTCGCCTAAATCCCGAAATCCGAACATCAAAATTTTCTTCATGCCTCAACCTCCAAGGGCTTTCCGTTCAGCACCGCCGACAGCAGCCGCTCCCCGTCATAGCACAGCTTCAGCGAGAAAAACGGCTCGTTGGAATCCAGCAGCCGCAGAAAAATGCGGTCTCCCGCCCACATGGGCAGCTTCCTCAGCTCCGCCTTGGGAATCCATTCCAGCTCCCCCTCGTCGCAGGGGTGGGGCGTTCCCGTCCAGCCGGTTGCCGTGAACAGGTGCATATATTCCGTGGGCCACTGCGTATTCACAAAGGTCACAAGGCCCCGGTAGCGGTACTCCGTCAGCGTCAGGCCCGTTTCCTCCCAACATTCCCGCACAAGGCAGTCCTCCGGGCTTTCCTTGTCCTCAAACTTTCCGCCGACGCCGATCCACTTATCCCGGTTGGCGTCCTGCTCCTTTTTTACGCGGTGGAGCATCAGATATGCTCCGCCCCGTTCCAGATAGCACAGCGTTGATTGCAGCATGAGCCCACATCCTTTCTTCCTTATTATATAGGAAAGCGCCGAAAATGAAAAGGCCCAACCAACCATTTTGCCCTCCGTCTTGCGGTTTTGGCAGCGCTGTGGTATTATTGCCCTTGAAAACAGGAGGCTTGGCCATGAGCGGTTTTATTTTTCAGTGCTTTTATGACATCGTTTGCCATATCCCCGCCGGGACCGTGGCCACCTACGGACAGGTCGCGCGCCTTGCGGGGATGCCCCGCTGCGCCCGGACCGTAGGCTACGCCATGGCCGCCAACCGTGACCCCTCTGTTCCCTGTCATCGGGTGGTGGACCGCTTCGGCGGCACAAAATCCTGCTTTGACCTCTACGGCCCCGGCACTCAGCGGGCGCTGCTGGAGGCGGAGGGCGTTGTCTTTACCCCGGAGGGAACGGTAGACCTTGCCCGCTGCCAGTGGAATGGTCTCTTTTAAGCAAAAAAACACCGGCTGACAGGTGCGGCGCACGCCGCCTCCGTCAGTCGGTGTTTTCATATTACCTCAGTCCGGCAGCAGACAATCCACCGCCGCCCGGTCCGTCCGAATGGATTTGCACAGCGCGGAGACCGCCTTGTGCCGGGGATCGTTTTTGTAGCGCTCCAGCGCCTCCCGATTCTCAAACTCCGAAATGAGCACGGCGTCATAATCGCTGCCCTCCATGCCCCGGAGGACCCGGCAGCTCTTCAGCTCCGGAAGCACGCCATAGAGGCCCTGAAGCCCCGTGAGAAACAGGTCCCGCTCCGCCTCGGTCCCCGGACGGAACTTCCACATTACGATATGCCGCAGCATTTTTACACGCCCCTTTTCCTGTTGTAGGCCGCGATGCCCCGGCCCAGCAGTTCAATGGCCCGGCGCAGATACTCGCAGTTATGGACATAGGCAATGCGAACCTCACAGCGGCCATCGTCCGGGTCGGCATAGAAGCCGCTGCCGGGGGCGTACATCACAGTCTCGCCGTTGTCCTCAAATTCCTCCAGCAGAAAATACTGGAGCTTTTCCACATCGTCCACCGGCAGCGTCACCATCATGTAGAACGCGCCGTCGGGAACATCGAACTTCACGCCGGGGAGCTTACCAAGCTCCTCTACCACGGTGTCCCGCCGCTTCTTGTATTCGTCCCGCACCGCCTTGAAGTAGTCCGGCGTCACAGAGCGGTACATGGCGGCGGCGCCCACCTGATCGATGGTGGCGCTGCAAAGACGTCCCTGACACAGCTTCAGCGCCTCGGCCATGAACTCCTTATTCCGGCAGATAATGGAGCCCACCCGCGCGCCACAGGCGGAGAAGCGCTTGGAAACGGAGTCTACCAAAATCACACGGTCCTTCACATCCTCCAGCTCGCCGAAAGAGCCCATCGGCTCATCGTCATAGATGAACTCCCGGTACACCTCGTCCGCCACAAGGAACAAATCGTGCTCCTTTACGATGTCCGCGATGAGGCGCATTTCCTCCCGGGTGAGCACCACGCCGGTGGGGTTGCCGGGATTGGAAATCAAAATACCCCGGGTGTGGGCGTTGATGTGCGGCTCAATGAGGGAGCGCTCCGCGTAATGGTAGCCGTTTTCGGCAGAGGTGGGGATGGGATGAATTTTGCCGCCGGTCATGTAGGCAAAAGTATTGTAGTTGGCGTAATAGGGTTCCGGCACCAGCAGCTCGTCCCCCTCGTCCAGAATGCAGGCGAGGATGAACTCCAGCGCCTCGCCGCCGCCGGAGGTTGCCAGAATGTCATCCTTATCCAGCTTCACACCCAGCTTTGCGTAATACGCCTGCACCGCCTCGATGTGTGCCGGCAGGCCGGGAGCGGGCGCATATTCCAGCGTTTCGGCCTTGAAATCACGGATCGCCTCGTAAAAGGCCTCCGGCGTTTTCACATCCGGCTGGCCGATATTCAGATGATAGATCATCCGGCCCTGTGCCGCCGCTGCCTCGGCGCAGGGATTAAACTTACGCACGGGGGACAACTGGCATTTCTGCACTTTACTGGAAAATCTCATGGGAAAACTCCTCCTTACAAGCTGAAAAGCTAAAATAAAATCGCCCCTGACAACTGTCAGGGGCGAAAAATATCCACGGTACCACCCTGATCTATCCCCGCTGCGCGCACGGCGGGAATATCTCATGTCATCTCGTAACGGGGATGAACCGTCCCGCTCCTCGCGGGCTGCTCCAAAGCGGCGCACTGCCTTTCCTGCACTGAGGGCTTCCACTGTCCCCTCTCGCTTGCCGTGCGGTGTTAAGCAGCTGACTTTGTCATAGCCTTTATCGGTTTGAGCCTATTATAGCGGCTTTGCGCCATTTGTCAACAACAATTTTCAGCAAATGCCGCTCCGGCGCTTATTTACCCTGCCAATCGTAGGACAGCCGCTCCACGGTCCAGTCTCGAATAAGCTCACTGTACCACCGGCAGACAGCCCGGCCGGTCTCCACGTCCAGATTGATGTAATTTCCGCATTCAATGGGGCTTTTTCCGGGCATTTCCCCCTCAAAGGCCGCCGCCTCGGCAAAGGCCTTTTTCATCAGCGCCACCGCGCCCTCCAACGTGAGCTTCCGCTCATCGAACAGGAAGAAAAATCCAGTCTGACAGCCCATGGGGCCAAAGTAGATCACGGCCTCTTTTGCCTCTCCGTTCCGCAGCGCTGTGGCCACCAGATGCTCCGTGGAGTGCAGCTCGCTGTTGGACAGCAGGTCCCCCATGTTGGGCTTTTTGAACCGCAGGTCAAG
>OOAG01001547.1_pt1 | contig 16812 bp, 8 predicted proteins | sample 1671461 | NCBI WGS metagenome assembly OOAG01 (sample SAMN06348159, study PRJEB24527) | human gut metagenome | biome: human gut; feature: ankylosing spondylitis patient; material: feces | host: Homo sapiens | place: China | collected 2015-10 | reverse complement strand
AAGTGGTGCCACCAGGAATCGAACCGGGGACACAAGGATTTTCAGTCCTTTGCTCTACCAACTGAGCTATGGCACCGTTGTTTTGTTTAACGGGTGCAAAGATATGAATCTTTTTTGAGTCTTGCAATAGGTAGAGCTACTTTTTACTGATTTTTTATTCTTCCAAAGAATTCCAGCCTTGTGCTTTTAGTTCGACTTCGCCTCCATCACGACCTACCAAGTAATTACCGAGATCGGGTTTTGTAATATGACCGATTACTTTAACACCTTTCATTTCAGATACTTTATCATGATCAGTGAGAGGAACAGTGAAAAGTAATTCATAGTCTTCACCACCATTTAAAGCTGCAGTTACCAAATTCATATTAAATTGTTCAGCCATTGCAGCCGTTTGATAATCGATAGGAATTCTATCTTCATATACGCGACATCCGACATTACTTTCTTTTGAAATATGCAAAAGTTCGGAAGACAGACCGTCTGATATGTCCATCATTGCTGTAGGGATAATCCCCGCATGACGAAGCATCTCTATAATATCTTTACGAGCTTCCGGCTTCAATTGACGTTCCAACAGATATTCTTTGCCTGTAAAATCCGGTGTGAAATCTTTTTCACCTTTAAATATCCTTTTTTCGCGTTCTAATAATTGCAATCCCATATAAGCAGCTCCTAAATCCCCGGAAACACATATCAAATCCGTTTCTTGGGCTCCACTGCGAAGGACAACTTTATCTCTTTCTCCTTCCCCAATACAAGTGATACTGATGCAAAGCCCTGTTAAAGAAGCAGAAGTGTCTCCTCCGACAATATCGACTCCATATACATCACAGGCCAACTTTAGCCCAGCATAAAAATCTTCTACATCCTCAACAGAAAAACGTTTGGAAATACCAAGTGATACAGTGATCTGCTTAGGCTGGCCGTTCATGGCATAAATATCGGAGAAATTTACAACAGCCGATTTATATCCGAGATGTTTTAAAGGTACATAAGTCAAGTCGAAATGAATACCTTCCAATAATAGATCGGTGGTGACAAGCACTTGTTTATCCTCATAGGAGAGAATTGCCGCATCATCGCCTACGCCCTTTATCGTACTATTATTCTTTATTTCAATCCTGTTAGTTAGGTGGCGAATCAAACCGAATTCGCCTAATGTTGATATTTCTGTCCTGTTACTCATATTTGTTTTGTAAAATATTATTTTTGGGAAATGTGATAATATGTTTTTCTATTGTCTCATTAAAACTCTGCTCATTGTAAAACCTGATTACAATCGGTAGATAATATAAATATTTCTTCCAACTTTCCGGAACAAGAGGACTGTTTTTTAAACGTGCTGCATCTTTTTCTGTTACTAAAATCAATTTTCCAGGTGAAGTCATCTTTTCGAATATCACATCCAATTTCTTGAAATCTGACTTGCTAAACGTATGATGATCAGGAAAAACGACCGGCAACACTTTATTTGAATACTTTTCTGCCTCACGAATAAATGGAGTGGGAACTGCAATACCTGATATCAACAATATATCATCTTCTTTTCCAATATTTTTATGGTTTAAGAAACGAGCTTCCGAGGGGAATACAGGTTTGACTTCTCCATAAACGATGCTGGTAAAAAAAAGTAACTGGTGAGCCCGCAACTTCATATTTTCTTCAATAACACGAAAATCAATCGGCTTCATATCTTCGTCGCATTTAGTAACAACTACGATATCTGTTCGGTTTATATTACTTATCGGTTCTCTCAGGTGTCCGGTAGGCATTAGTTTATCATTATAAAATAAACGATGGTAGTCACTCAACACGATCGAAAGGGAAGGGTGCACATATCTATGTTGATATGCATCATCTAACAAAATTACTTCAGGTCTGTCTTTTTCAGGGAGGGATAAAAGATTTTGAATCCCCCGGCGGCGATTAGCGTCGACAGCGACAAGTATATCCGGAAATTTATTTTTCATTTGAAAAGGTTCATCTCCGATCTCCAAACTGGAACTTTCAGAATCAGCAAGAATAAACCCCGATGTTTTTCTTTTGTACCCTCGGCTTAATACTGCAATGCGATATTTATCTTTCAGTAAACGTATGATATATTCTGTATGGGGAGTTTTACCCGTTCCTCCTACAGATAAGTTTCCTATGCAGATCACAGGAATAGAATATTGTTCGGAATGTAAAATACCCCAATCAAAAAGTCGATTTCGCAACCATATCCCAATTCCATATAAAAAGGAAAGGGGAGCCAGGTAGGAATTAAGTTTTATTTTGTCATTTTTTTGCATGTAACTTCTTATCTGCTGACAAATATAGTTAACTTATCGGTGGCTGTCTGTTTTTTATTTGTTTATTTCAAAAAGAAGATACAATTTGAATCTCTTTGAAAGATAAGTTTGCGTTTATTCTGAAATATTTTCAGGGAGTTTGTGACTATACACATTTATTGTAGAATTAAGTCAATATCCGGATAAGATATCCGTCGTATCTTTGTTGTCTTCTTGATAATCTCTTGTAAATTATATACTTTTGCATTGTCCCAATTAACATGCTATGCCATGAATGTCAAAATAGAAGAAAGCTGGCGAAAACGCCTTCAGGAAGAATTTGATAAACCATACTTTGAGCAGTTGGTCACATTTGTCAAGAACGAATACAGAAGCGCCCATGTGCTTCCTCCCGGACACCAGATCTTCCATATTTTTAATGCCTGTCCATTCGAGAAAGTGAAGGTTGTTATACTTGGACAAGACCCTTATCCCAATCCGGGGCAATACTACGGAGTCTGCTTCTCCGTCCCGCAAGGAGTTCCCATTCCTGGATCACTGGCCAACATATTCAAAGAAATACACCAAGACTTAGGCAAACCGATCCCCACATCCGGCAATCTGGACCGTTGGGTAGAGCAAGGCGTGTTTCCTATGAACTCGGTCCTGACTGTACGGGCTCACGAAACCGGCTCACATCGGAATATGGGATGGGAAACTTTTACAGATGCAGTGATAAAGAAATTGAGCGATGGACGTGAGAATCTGGTATTCATGCTGTGGGGAAGTTATGCAAAAGAGAAGATCGCCCTTATCGACACCCATAAACACTTGGTGCTGACAACCGTGCATCCGTCTCCACGCTCTGCTGACCATGGTTTCTTCGGCTGCAAACACTTCAGCAAGGCGAATACTTTCCTCCAAAGCAAAGGTATTCAAAAGATTGATTGGTAAGAAGTACGAGTTCCGGACATCCGGGTGTAGCCATTCCGGACATCCGGGTGTGGAGAGCGGTAACATCCGGGTGTAGAAAGGCAGAAGATGGGCATGTTTCCAAACTTTTCTGCTTGCTTTTCGTTCTTTTCCTACTTGTTTTAGTAAAAAAGTACCTTTATGTTGATGAAACTATCTCCACACAGATGTATATCGGCACGGTTCCCTGCGTTTTTATAAACAATACCGGCTACCCGTTTCAACGGCAGGTAGTGATACAAGTGTGATACAGGAATCCGGTATGTATCACTCCTTGCACACCATGTTTGTCAATGCTTACAAAACAAAGTGTGATAGAGTGATAGAGAAACTGGATTATTGTGCAAGAGAGAACCGCAAACTGATACCGTAGTTTGAGTTTGAAGTCGGATAAGATGCACTCGATATCAACGGTTCATTGATCTGAATATCATAGAATGCACGGACCGTCAACGCACGGCTCAAACCGTAATCAGCCGAGAAGGAGATTGTCTTTGCGATGTTACCGCTAGTAGCCTGCGTCAGTTGCGTGTCGATTTTACGAATCAACGACTGCATCTTGTTGAACGAGAAATCAAGGCGAACGGTGAGGTCATTGCTGAAATCACGCGTTTTCTTCATCTTCAAAACCTTGTTGAACTCGGCATATTTGTAACCCAAACCGATCGTCACTTTCTTGGAAAGTGCTTCGACCAATTGGTAGGATGTCGTGTTCAGGCTTAAATTGCGGGTAGTCGAATAGTCCGCCCGAACCGTCACGTTATTCAACAGCGTCGCATCTGCACCCAACAAAGGACTAAACGCTTCGGTAAGGCTGACAGACGAAATCGAATAAGGAGACGATGGTGTCGGGTTATCGTTCAGAATCGACTGGATATATCCCAGTCCGTCCTGCCCGGCATCCACCCAATTCAAGAAGGATGTGAAAGCACCTACCGAATAAGAACAACGGTACTGGTGACTCAACGTCAAGCTCTTGAAATATTTCTTGACAGCCGGAATCTTGATCAAGCCGTCGTAAGTAACGCGCCAGTTAGGCAACATGCTCTTCAACGAAGGGAAAGCCGTCAAGCCTACCTTCTTCGGGTCCTTACCGGTATAAGCGGCCAGAAATGCAGGAATCAGGACATCCGCCGAATTCCGGTTGACACCGTTCACATTACCTGTTCCCGGATTATAAGGCATTCCTCCCAAGCCTTTATCATGGATAAAGCCCACATCCGGATATTTCAAGCCGGAATACTTGCTTTCGATACGTTGGGCAATGATCTCGCGGTTTGCCAACAACTTGTCAAAGGCTTTCGAAGAATAGTTATTCATAGCATTGCCACTGCCTCCGAATGCGCTTCCCAGCGCGATTGTCGTCATGGTAAAGTTTCCCCCCATAATCTCCGGCATACCTTCATACATAAATTGTATTTCCGTATTACGCGTATCGTTGCGAAGAGCCGTCAAGTCGATCTTCAATCCAGTGATCGGTTCGAGGTTCGCCCGTATATTCAGATTTTTCGTACTGGTCATGACTGCGACATTCACGTCTCTCTCGGTATCCGTAATCAACCAGCCTTTTTCATATGCCTCGTCTATATAGCTACGACGCACGTCACCGAACGCAAAACCGATCCCCGGGGAAAGTCCGAATGAAGAACGTCCCTGGCCAAAGATATCACCGATCTCCGGACGGAAACCGGGCAGCATCATACCGGCAGAGTTCGTAAACTGAATATTGAAACGGCGCACCATCATCAAAAAGCGGGCACTGTGTTCAACCGCCTTGTAAAGAAAATCCTCAGTAGGGGCCGGTCCCGGTATGATCGTCAACTTCAAGCGCACCGTGTCTTGGTTCAAAATCTTAACTTGTGCGAAGTTGATCGGCTTGAACTTGACTTTGTAGACACGCCCGTCCGTTCTTCTGGCCGTGATTTGCACCTTTTTCGTAAACATACCATGCTCGACAACCGTAGCGCTGTCCGGACTCAAGACAATTTCTTTTTCCAATTTCGGCTTTTTCTTCTTCTCCGTTTTTTTAGCCGTAGTCCGGGTATTGTTAAACTTCTGGTTGATCTTCTTCAAATATTTGTTTTTGTTGTAGAGAGATAACAGGTTCAAGTTCGCCTGCAAATCGAACTGACGCTGGTTCTTGATCGTATTACCCATCTCGATATCTTCGCTTACCGTCGCTCCACGATCCCAGTTGTAAGTAGCATTGTAGCTCAAAGAAGCATTGGTCCAATCCAGAACCGGGATTAGCTGCAACGGCAACTGCCAGGTCGCCATAAACTGCTGGTCATACTTCATCGGGGTTCCCAGGTCAGCGATGCTCTTCTTCACGGAATCTTTCCATAACTGGTAACCGTCCGGGTTCAGTTCCTTATTCACCTGCACATACGGTTCTTCGATACGGGCATTCGTACCGGAACTGAACGTTATGTTCAGGTTATTCGTAAAAGCCCAGTTCAAACTGAAAGCACGGTCCCAATAGAAGTTCTGGCTGAATGTCACTGGTATATCGTTGGGGACACCTGTTGCCGCTCCTGTCAGGTCGCGTAATTTTATTTCGTAATAATTCCGCATCATGGCCGTCTGGAAGTTGATAGACGGGGCCACATTAAACGCCAGTTGTTTGGCATAGCGCGTATAGCCGTTGTTTTTCTTCAATAACTTATCAAATGGCTTGATCGGCTTGACATAAGGCACATAGCTATAGGCGAAATTGGCACGGTAATCCTTTGTCGTTTCATATTCAGTCTCCGGGTTTTTCTTATCATTAATGCTGTACGAATACCCGAGCGTGAAGTTTGCCGGATCGTAAGGCATCGGGTTCTTACTCTTGATATTCACACGCACATTATTAAACGAAACACTCTTGATAACCGTCCTATCTTGAGAATAATTACGAATCGAGTCCTTCTCGGCTTTCGTTTCCGCCTTGTCGATAGCATCCTTCAACTTGACATCCTGATCCAGCGGATTGTATTTTGGATCATATGTTTCCTTCGAATAAGCATAATAGAACGGGATACTGACTTGCGCCTTTTCCGGGAACAGCTTACCCAATTCGATAGAGGTCGCCACGTTATACTGTTTGAAGTCCTCCATCCGGCGTTCATTCAAAGACTGGTCAAGAGCACCAAAGCCGGCCGTTTCGATACGTCCGCCCACATTCACCGTTCCCAAGTCGGAAAGCGCAACATTCAAATTCGCATTGGCCGCCCATCCACCTTCTTCATTGAAGTCGGTCAGGCGCAATTCGTTCACCCAAACTTCCCCGCTCTTCAACTTATTACGCACGTTACGCACACCGATCATGACTGTCTTCACTTCGGAAAGACTCGGATTGCCTTTGACACGGATCGTATTGCCATCGTTGTCCGGATCCCTACCAGAATAGACAGTCTGGAAAGACACTCCATTCGTACCGGATCGTTTTTCCCGGTTACGCTCCAGTTTCAGATCCGTCAGAATCTCCAAACGGAAATTCAACATGTTTTCTGCCGGCCAAACGATTTTCTGGTGTTCCGAATTGTTATAGTTATACTCCCCGTGCGGAGTCAACTTCAACGGTACTTCATATTCGTAATAGTTATTCTTATAGTCCGATCCCAGGCGGATAAAAACAGCGAGATCGCCATCTGCAAGATCGTTTACATCCAATTTCGGAGCCTCGGCATGTGTAAACAGTTGCAAGCGCTTATACTGCCGCAAATCATAATTCGTATTCTTATACACGGCACGTGCATCTTGAGCGGCAAGGTCCGTTATCTTTAAAGAAAGCGCCTGTTCGTTCTCCTGACGGATCTGAGGCTGGCTTGGATCCAGTACACGGCTGACGCCCGGGGGCAATGTATAGCTGACCGGATCCCTGTCACTGTTTTCCTCGATATTGACAGTCGAGACTTCCAATTTACCCTTCACTGCGGGCGGCATCTTCGGATCGGACAAATCCTGCTCGTAGGATCGCCATTCTCCGCGTACCAATTGCAGAGTACCGAAGCGCAACACGACCGATTCCTTAAATCCTGTCATATACATACGCATGAAACGAATCGTCTTGAAATCATTGATTGCCCCCACACGACGCTGATATTGTTTTACCGGAATCTTAAATTGATACCAGGTAACGGATTCTGTCGTACCATCCGCCAATCTTACTGATGAAGTACGTTTATCCGCAATGAAGTTTTCACCGACAACCGTATCCTGCGGAGTTATCCTGACTTTGTATTCGAAATATTTTTCATTTTTATTCAGAGTATTGTCCTGATTGATGTCTTCTACATCAGGCACGGTCTTGGAAGAAGTGCTGTAGCGCTCGCCCGAATCGTTGATATCTTTCGAGTTTCCTTCCGTTCCATTATAGCGTTTGTAACGTGTTAAGATATCCACCTCCTGAGAATCATAGTCCGAACCACGAAAATAGTGGAACTTGTCACCGGCCGGATCAAAGAAAGGGGACAGCTGTAACGGATCGTTCTCCATCTCGGTTAGGGTTACCGCATTCAATTTCTGGCGTAATTTATTCAGATAATCCTGGTAAGCCGGATATTCCTTTTCTTCATCCGAGGATAAACCGTTCAGGCCGACATCCTGTAACAGACGTGCACCTGCCGTATTGTCGAAGGCATAAACTGTACTCTGCTGTTTTGGAACCTTACCCCAAACAGTATAATCGACCTTAGACGTATCGCCATCGATTGGCAATCCGTTTTCGAAGAACTTCTTTTCATCCTTCAATATGTCTTCCGATATCTCACCCAAATTAAAATACAGATCCCCCCCTGTTGTCTGACGATCATAAATGAACGGATCGAGCATCCAAAATTCGATATATTCGACATTCGCCGTCTCAAAGTCACTCTGGTCTATCTTTCGCATCATTCCACCGAAACGCTTTTCCGGGTTTTGCAATGTTCCGTCAGGATTAATATTATCGGCATCCAAGTTATACGGTCCGCGTTCCTGCGGATAGTAAGCCATGTTCAGAACTGTCAACGTATTACTTTCACTCATGCTTTGCTGCCGTTGCGGGAACAACTCTCTCGTCTCGATAGCACGGACATAATGGTTGGACAAATCTTTTGTCGTAATATATTTCGGACGCAAAGAAGAATTTTTACGCGTGAACAATCCGTCGATCGTGTACCAAGCAAGCAAAGCACGACTTTTCCCGTAATCGATATTATTGGTCAGCCCGGCTTCCGGGAACAATTGGGGCGTACCATCGTCATAAGGCACACTGGACAACTGCCAGGGATAAGGGTCGGAGAGGTCGAAATTGCTCTGTGTCGACTCGAAGTCATCCAGATACGAATATCCCCCCGTGTTCTTGTTTTCGTAATGCCCGGCAATCAAATGAGCGAACTCCGCATTGAAAGATATCTGGCTGGGTTTGCTTAGGTTCAGCAACGGCAGCTTGTCGAACATATTGGTAAGCCACTGACTCTCGCCCTTATAAGCCATATTGACACCCCAGAGCGTATTCTTTATCGCTTCGTCGCCCATCGTCGTCTTGGTGGTCAACGGCATTTCGGACATGTGCATGATGGTAGCGCCTACCATCAGATTCGGGTTGAACTGATAGTTCAAGTCCAATCCCATCATGGTCTTACGCTGCATGTTATAGGCTGTCTGGTTTTCCAGCGAGACGCTGACCGGCGTGCCTGCAGAAATAATACTTTCGTTCAGGATCGTCACCACGCCGGAAGTATAGTCAACAGTATAATCTACATTCTCGGTTAATATCGCTCCGCCAGCCGTTACTTTCACTGAACCTCGCGCTACGTTGGAAGCTCCCAACTGTATCTCGGCACCCGAAGAGGCTTTGTATTCCCCCTCCAGTTTGAACTTATTCTTTTCAGCAATCTGTCTGGCGACAGTCAATGTCGAGTCGTAGAGTTCCTGGAATACATATTTGTCAGCAATCGCATCATTGTTAATCTTTTTACGCAGATAGGAGCCGAATGGTTCCACACTTGGAAAAATAATTTTCCCATTATCGGCAAGGACGGTCACACCTTCAATAAAGTCGTATATACCATCCGGATGCGGCTGATTGTTGGAATCATAGCTATCTAGGTTCAGCACTCGTAACAAGATTTGGTTGGCAATCGCCCCTTCCGGCAAATAGTTGACATACGTACCGGTTGTATCGCTTTGATACATAATATTCAACTTGAACTTCTCTTTTTGGACAGAGTAAGCTCCTAATGAATAGATATTTTTCATCATCAGGTCCCAAAAAGGCATATCAGGCGACATGGTAATTCCTTTCAACAACTTCACATACAGGCAAGAGGCAGCCGATGAAGGATTGTCAGTCGAGAACTCACCAACCTGATAAGTCTTTCCATCCGAATAAGTATAATTGTAAGCGACAGCCAATACCTCATCTGCCTGCAACTGTGTTTTCAGCGAGATATATCCCAACTTCGTATTGACCGTATATTCGGACGCATCCAGCAAACGAGCGCTTTCCACTTCTTCATACTCCGTACCGTTAACAAAAGTTCCTCCCAACGCCTGATTTACCGTGCTGATATCACGAGCACCGGTAAATTGCTGGTTAAGGGTATTATATAATGTATTCGTATTATTATAGGGGATAGACAGCGCCCCCGAAGGAGAAACGACCGCCGTATTCGAAATATTATCATGCTCGGCCAGATCGGCAAAAGCGACCACGTTACGCGCCTGGTCATAAGTAGCCCGTTTGTTTGTCACCCAAACTTCCACCTTGCTGATCGTGACGGGAGAGGAAATCGTATTCAGGTTCTTCACCGCCTCATCATAGCGGTCGCGAAAATAGTGTGACAGGAAAAAGTGACGATTCTCGTCATACTGGTCAATCGTCAATTCGAAAGGTTTTGTCTGCACGCCCCCTTTAGAACTGACCGTTTTCGATTCCGACTCCTGCTGTGCAAACAACGCATTGACTCGCAACTTCCCGAACTGGAGATCCGCTTTCATACCGAACAGGGCTGCTCCTCCGTTGATTAGGGAGTTACTGGTTGTCATACTTACATTTCCGGCTTCCAGCGACTTGATAATTTCATCTTCCTCCCCGGTATAAGCTAATTTCAGTTTTTTGGAGTCGAAATCAAAAGAGGTTTCGGTATTATAGTTCATATCGAAATTCACTTTGCTGCCAACCGATGCCTGTACATTCAATTGAACATTCTCATCGAAATTAAAGAAGGTACGGTTACGAGCACGTTCCGGCAAAGAGGGATTTTTGGTTTTATTCTGCTTCAAGCCTAGCTCCACTTCAGCCGAACCTTGCGTTTTCACCCGGACACCGCCCGGCCCAAAGATACGTTCCGCCGCACCGATATTGAACTGCATATCAGCTAAATTGAACTGCTTATTAGCCGCCTTTTGAAATTCTTCCTCGTTTTTCTGGCGATAGTAGGATTGAACGGATTTTTGGAAACTATAATCCTGGTATTCCTCAGGGGTCAACGAAATAGGAGTAGTCAGATCGGCATCACCTAACTTGGTACGGACCACATATGTCCCGGTTCTGATATCATATTCGACCACTGATTTCACGTTATCCGGCGTCTTCAAGTCAGCAGGTGACTGCTTGGTAAGATCCTGATATTCTTCAGGGACCGTCTTGGCTACCGGAAAGCGGGTGCGCACCTTCGGCACCGTATCATCCGGAACGACCGGCTGTTCAGTATCCGGCAACGACATCTCATAGGCCAGAAAATCCGTATTCATAGAATACAGACCTGCACCAAACAGTAGAATTGTTATCCAGAGTATAAATTTCAGTGTCCTTCTCATGTTAATTGACAATTGACAACAGACAATGACAACCGACAATTCCAAATTCTCCTAAATTGCCAATTGCCAATTATCCATTGCTTAAAGCATTCTTAGGGCTGTTTTAATGACCTGCTCGACAGCCAGTGCAGGCGAACCTTTCAATATCGAGTTAACCGCCTTTTGCGAAGCGGCCTTCTGGAATCCAAGCATAACCAATGCCGCCACTGCTTCTTCTGTGACAGCACCACTGGCAGCGACAGAAGAGGAGCCACCTGTCACTGTCATTCCCTCTATCGGCTTTACCTTGTTTTTGAGATCAACTAGAATACGTTGAGCTGTTTTCAATCCGATTCCTTTGACTGACGTCAGAGCTGTTTCGTTCTTATCGGCAATCACCCGGATCAATTCAGATGGTGACAGGGAAGAAAGGATCATCCGGGCAGTATTGGGACCGACTCCCGACACGGAAGTCAACATCAGAAACAGTTCGCGCTCATCTTTTCCTGCAAAGCCAAAAAGCAAATGGGCATCCTCACGTATCACTTCGTACACGTAAATCTTCCCGGTCGGTTTCCCATTATAAAAAGTATATGTATTCAAGGAGATATTCAGTTCATAACCGATTCCGGCACATTCCAAGATCATCCTGGCCGGTGTCAGTTCTACTATCTCTCCCTTGATATATTCTATCATGTATCTTACGTCTTTATGATTCGCACCTATTATAACGCAAAATTAGGCAAAAGCGTATATCCGAACTATCTTTTTTGGTATTATTGTTTCCAAAACCCCGGCAACAAGATTGTCAACACCGTAAAGATCTCCAAACGTCCGACCATCATCAGAAAAGACAAGAACCACTTCGATACCGCCGGGACATCAGCATAGTTTCCGACCGGTCCCAGACTACCAAGTCCCGGTCCAACGTTACTGATCGAAGAGATAGTAGCCCCGATAGTCTCCTCAAATCCTACCCCATCGATCATCAGCACCATACAACTGACAAATATTAAAGCAATATAGGCAAAAGCGAACGCCAATACCCGGTGGACGATATCACCAGAAACAGCATGCCCGTTCATTCGCACCGGAATAATGGCATGTGGATGCGTCTGCTTCTTAAATTCATTAAAGAGGTTCTTGGTCAAAATCACAAAACGGCCCATTTTCAAACCTCCACAAGTAGAGCCAGCACAACCACATACCACCATCAGAACTAGCGCTAACAGCCAGAAAAACGGTCCCCACGGAATATAATCGACCGTTGCAAACCCACATGTAGACACTAATGTCACGACCTGGAATACCGTTTGCCTAAAAGCTGTACCAAAATCGTCCACAATTCCTTTATACATGATCCAGACTGTCGATATTGCCGTAATAATCAGTACGAACCAGAAAAACCAGCGTGTTTCTTCATCCGCAAATAACTTCTTGGGCCTACCGTTAAAAAAGAAATATATCAAAGTAATATTGGTCGCACCGATAAACATAAAAATCGTAATTATATATTCGATATAGGCAGAGTCCCAGTAAGCGATACTGGCATTTTTCGTAGAATAGCCACCTGTAGAAATACAAGTGAGCGCATGATTGACAGCGTCATACAAGTCCATTGGACCCGCCCATAAAAGACCAATAAGGATAATGGTCAGGAACAAATAAACTCCCCACAGGCGCTTGGCCACCTGGGTAACACGCGGACGGAAACGTTCGTGCGTGATACCCGGAGTCTCGGCATTGAACATCTGGGTAGCCCCACCTCCGATAATAGGCATCAGCGCTACGGTAAACACGATCATTCCAATACCGCCCTGCCATTGCGTAAGGCTCCGCCAAAACAATATCCCGTGCGGAAGTGCTTCGATATCGGTCAATATGGTAGAGCCTGTCGTCGTAAAACCGGACATCGTTTCGAAATAAGCATCCGTCACATTATCTATATAGCCACCTAAATAGAATGGTAACATCCCCAAAAGGGAGAAAAGAGCCCAAGTTAATGTAACAGTCAGCATCCCTTCCCTGCGCCCGGCCGTATGTTCATTGGCTCGTAGTCCGATCAGCATAAAAAGGACTCCCGTTCCGAACATGATACCACTCGACTGAAGAAGCGGATAGAAGTCATTTCCTTCATATAAGAAAGCGACTGCCGTTGCAGCCAGCATAAACAACGTCTCAAGGATGAACATCATCCCTAACATCTTAATTATAAAACGAATGTTCAGCATAATATGCTATTAACAATTGACACATTGAACAGAGAAAAGAGACAACCCAGAGTTGTCCATTGACAATTAATTAAAGTAGTCCTCCAATTTACGCATAGCCGTATCCAAACAGAACACCACAACGTGGTCATAAGCTTGGATATGTGTATCACCCTTGATCATCATAGGCTCACCGTCACGAATCAATCCGCCCAACGTCAAATCTTTCGGAAGATTCAGATCTTTTACCTGCTTACGGGTAATTTTCGAATCGGGACGGGCAACAAGTTCCGCCACATCTGCATTGGCAAAAGTTAAACACTTCACGTTCGACACGTCTGCATCCAACAGGAATTGGTAGATATGGCTGGCAGCAATCAGTTTCTTATTGATAACCGAGCCGATGTCCATGCTCTCCGCTAAAGGTATGTAGTCGATATTTTCGATCTTAGCGATAGTCTTGAATACTCCGGCGCGTTTAGCAGCCAGACAAGCCAAGATGTTCGTACTCGAATTATCCGTCAGTGCGATAAATGCCTGTGCATCTTTGATCCCTTCCTGCATCAACAGATCGGTATCGCGTCCGTCTCCATTGATGATCAAGACATTTCCAGGGACAACCTCAGCTATACGGTGACTCTTTTCTTTGTTAGTCTCGATTACTTTTACACGGATATTGTTCGGAAGGTACTGGCAGGTACGGATCGCAATACGGCTTCCTCCCATAATAATGACTTTCTTTACTTCGGGGTCTCGCTTGCCCGCATGCAACCGGACGTCTTCGATATGGCTTTTAGTCGTTGTAAAAAAAACGATATCTCCCGATTCTATACGATCCGTACCACGGGGAATAATGGTCTCGTTCTGCCGTTTGATGGCAACGATATGATAGAGTTTCTGTTCGTTCAGTAATTCGGACAGATGTTTGTTCACAAGTCGGGAATTATCGCGCACCTTTACACCGATCAGAATCAGAGCGCCTCCGAACAACTCCCAGTATTGCCGAGTCCACGGGCGTCTGACAGCCGTGACAATTTCTTTGGCTGCCAGCATTTCCGGGTAAATCATGGAATCGATCCCCATTTTTTCAAACAGTTCCTTGTTTTTAGGGAGCAAATATTCGTAATTGTTGATACGCGCCAACGTCTTATGTGCTCCTAATTTAGAAGCCAGAATGCTGGCTGCCACATTGGTCGTTTCTTCCGGCGTGACACTGACAAACAGGTCGGCCTTTCTGATACCGGCTTCTTCCAGGTCCCGAATGGATGTCGGATTACCCACCATAGGAAGGATCTCCATGCTTGAATTCGTGAAATTCAAACGTTCCTCATTCGGATCCATCAGGATAATATCCTGCTTCTCCTGTGATAACATTTTTGCCAGGTGGGTTCCTACTTCACCGGCTCCGGCTATAATAATTTTCATTTTATATAATAGATTAATTATAAGGATATATTATCCTCTGATAACCATCTTTTTTATTTCTCCTGCAATACTTTTGGCATCCATACCACACAGCTTATACAGTTCGGGAATCGATCCATGTTCGACAAACTCATCCGGCACACCAATCCGTTTTACCTGAGGAGCATATCCGTTATCAGCCATAAATTCCAAAACAGCACTGCCCAGTCCACCTTTGATTACGCCGTTTTCAACAGTGATGACACGACTGAACCTCTTACCGACTTCATGCAGCAGTTCTTCATCCATCGGTTTTAAAAAAATCATATCATAATGGGCAATCGATATACCATCACTTTCAACCTCCTTTATGGCCTTTATCACTTCGTTGCCAATAGGTCCAAGTGACAAGATCGCAATATCATCCCCATCACGAAGTTTCTTGCCTTTCCCGATCGGAAGGATATGCATCTCATTCCTCCAATCTGCCATCTCTCCCTTACCGCGTGGATAACGGATCACAAAAGGGCCGTTACATTCCTTATACCCGGTGTACATCAAATTCCTCAAATCCAGTTCGTTCAAAGGAGATGAAATAACCAAGTTCGGGACTGGACGCAGATAAGCGAGGTCGAACACCCCGTGATGGGTCGCCCCGTCTTCGCCTACTAGACCGGCACGGTCCAGACAGATTACCATATGAAGATTCTGAAGTGCAACATCGTGTATCACCATATCGTATGCCCGCTGCATGAAAGAAGAGTAGACATTGCAGAATGGGATCATTCCCTCTTTGGCAAGTCCGGCAGAGAAAGTTACCGAATGCCCTTCGGCAATCCCGACATCAAACGCCCGTTTCGGAAACGCTTTCATCATATAAGTCATAGAACAACCTGTCGGCATAGCAGGAGTGACTCCCACGATCCGTTCGTCCTGTTCGGCCAGCTCGACAAGGGTATGTCCGAAAACATCCTGATAAAGTTGGGGTTCGTTCAACTTATGGACAATGATCCGTTCTCCTGTTTCTTTATTGAACAGCCCTGGTGCATGCCATTCCGTTGCCGACTTTTCAGCAGGCTTGAATCCTTTGCCTTTTTTAGTTTTGATATGTAATAGTTTCGGACCTTCCATATCCTTTATATCATTCAGAACCTTGATCATATAACCGACATCATGCCCGTCGATCGGACCAAAGTAACGGATGCTGAATCCCTCAAACAGATTATGTTGTTGAGTAAGCAATGCTTTCAGACTATTGTTAAAACGAAGGATATTTCCCCGACGGTCATTATTGATCAGTTTCATCTTCCGCAATCCGCGGTACACATCATAACGCATTTTATTATATGCCTGGCTGGTTGTGATATCCACTAGATACTGGCTCAATCCACCGACTGCGTGATCTATAGCCATGTCATTATCATTAAGAATGATAAGCAGGTTGTTTGGATTAGCCGACGCATTATTCAGACCTTCAAATGCCAAACCACCCGTCATGGCTCCATCACCGATCACAGCTATTACATGCCTGTCTTTTTCCCCTTTCAGCGCAGAAGCGACCGACATACCCATAGCCGCCGAAATGGAATTTGAAGCATGTCCGGCAACAAATGCGTCATAAGGGCTTTCCAGAGGATTAGGAAATCCACTGATTCCTTTAAATTTTCGGAGCGTATGAAAAGCCTCTCGACGTCCAGTCAGTATTTTATGACCATACGCCTGATGCCCCACATCCCATACAATACGATCATAGGGAGTATTAAAAACATAGTGTAGTGCAACCGTCAGCTCTACCGTACCGAGACTTGCCCCTAAATGTCCCGGATTCTCCGATAGTACATCTATTATATATTGACGCAACTCTGCACATACCTCTCCCAATTTATCGGGGGACAACTTGCGCAAATCCTCCGGGTAATCAATGGAATTTAATATGTGTTCATCCTTGCATTCTGTCATAATCGCTATAATTTTGTGGCAAATGTAAAGAATTAACGGGAGATAAAATAGTTTTAGTATGTCATTCTTTAGCAGTATGACACAATTAAACCGCTTCTTCTCCTTTCCCTATAATCAAATTTAATCCCATATCATCTACCTTGTAATCCCGTTTAACCAGTTCCATGAGGTATTTAAGGCAATTGTCGTAACGTCTTACGGTGATGTCGGCATAGTCCGTCCCGATTAGC
>OOAG01001533.1_pt1 | contig 16930 bp, 10 predicted proteins | sample 1671461 | NCBI WGS metagenome assembly OOAG01 (sample SAMN06348159, study PRJEB24527) | human gut metagenome | biome: human gut; feature: ankylosing spondylitis patient; material: feces | host: Homo sapiens | place: China | collected 2015-10 | reverse complement strand
GGCGACCACCGAGATCTACACTCTTTCCCTACACGACGCTCTTCCGATCTAGGCCATGTACGGGAACCTTTCCCGTACATGGCCTTTCCTTTCCGTCATGGGAGCGGAACAGTAAACGGAAAATGAGGCGATGCCATAAAGTGCTGGCGTTGAGGAACATCTCTAGTGTATTCTCTTTTCAACAAAGAGCTGTCTGTACGCTCCGTTTCCGGAGGAATGCGGGTCCCGTTCAGACTGTTTGAGGGAGGGGCGGATGAGCATCCGTTGGGTTACGTCTCTATTGGGCCTGCTGCTTACCGTAACGATCATGGTCACGGCAGGCTTATCATGGAATGTGTACAGCTCGTTCACGAAAATGGTTGAGGCCGACGTCCAGTACCTGAACCTGATGCAAGTCAGCCGGGAATTGCTCCAGAGTTCCTATGATCTGACCCGCAAGGCGCGGGAATACGTCAATACGGGCGATGAGGCTTCCGAGCGGGCGTATTACGACATCCTTGCGCAGCGGTCCGGGAGGGTGCCCCGGAAGAGCTCCCTTGCGCCGGGAGAGACGATCAGCCTTCCGTCTCTGCTGGAGCGCTATGGAGCCAGCCGGGGAGACATGGAGTTTTTGGCGACCGCCCTGCGTCGTTCCGATGATCTGTCGATTACGGAAATCGAGGCCATGCAGGCGAGCAAGGGAGAAGCCTTGTGCCCTGACGGTTTGCACAGCGGATCGGACACAATCGATGTGGAGTATGCCCGCCGCCTCCTTTTTAATGCCGCCTACCAGAAACGGGCTGGTGAGATCATCAAGCTTGTCGAGTCGGGGATCACCAGTATCCTTGACCGGAAGTCCCATCAAATCGAAGCGTACAAGCGTTCTGTCGTATACCATATGAAGGAGTTGGGAGCTTCCATAGCGGTCGTATTCCTCATCGCGCTCATGTGGATCTGGTACGGGATGAAGAAGGTGAGCCAGCCGCTCCGTGAGACCACGCTGTTCGCGCACCGGGTCGCGGAAGGCGAAGCGGAATCGTCCATTGCCGTCAGCGGGCATGACGAAATCGCGGAACTGCGGGCCATGCTCAACGTCATGCTCAGCAGCCTGCAAAAAAATGCCCTCATGCTGCGTGAGCTTTCCTATATTGATCCGCTCACGGCCCTCTGGAACCGCCGCCGCTTCCGTGAGGTGCTGTCCGATGAGCTGCGGCGCGTGCAGGAAGAGAAAGGGAAGGGGTTTGGGTTGGCGTTCATCGACGTGGATTGCTTCAAAGGCATCAACGATACGTTCGGCCATGCCGCCGGGGATATGGTCCTGCGGGAGTTCGCAAAACTTGCCAGAGGGATGCTCCCCGACTCGGCGACGTTCGCACGGCTCGGAGGGGATGAATTCGTGCTGCTCCTGCCTGATGCCGATGAGGGTGCCTTGTTCCGCCAGCTTGAAGAGATCCGGGTGGCCTGTACGGCAAAGCCGCTCGTCCATGCCGATCGGGAGGTGCGTTTCAGTATCAGCGCCGGAGGGTATCGGTTTACGTCTTCGGGAGCCATCGATACGTCCGAGGAGAACGAAAAGACGATTTCCGATTTGTTCCGGTATGCGGATTCCGCGCTTTACATGTCCAAGCAGGCGGGGCGCGACCGGGTGACGCTCTGGAGCCCGGATTGTTCATTTCCCTGTGCTGAGGGCCGCTGGAAGGAACAATCCGTTTCGGATGACGTTTGTTAGGGGGCGGAGAAGAAGCGGGAAAGGCGGAGCTCCGGCGACCGGATGTTTTTGGGAGAACGCGTTGATGTCCAAGAAGATGGCTCTTTGAAGCCCCAAGGCTTGGGGGGAAAGGCGGGATACGTGACGCCGATCACGGCAAATCATGCCGCATCGGATAAGATGGGGTATTCCGCTTGAAAGGAGCCGTCCGTGAGCATCATGCGTTCGATTTTGTGCCTTACCCCGTCCTCGCTGGCTTTTGTATTGGGCGGCGCGCATTTCTGGCGTGCCGGACAATACCCGTTTTCCGTCGGCTGTATGCTGTTCGCACTGCTCGTTTGGAGACGGGAGGCGTGGATACGGCAGGTCACGCTTGTGTTGTTGCCGCTGTTGGCCGCGCGCTGGGTGTGGGCGGCGGCGCAGTTCGTGCAGATCCGCATGTTCATGGAACAGCCGTGGATGCGGCTGGCGTGCATCCTGCTCGGCGTGTCGCTGTTTACCGCCACGGCGGCCCTGTTGCTGGAAGGAAAGACGGGGGATGCATGGTATGCGCGCGGCAGGAAGAGGGCGCTCATGCGGACGGCGGCCTTTTTCGGGACGATCGCCATCCTGACGCCGCTGCTTTTCGTCGCACCGCAGGTTTTTCTGACGGAGCGCTTCCTGCCCGGATGGGCGCCGCTCCATATCCTGCTTGCCGGGTTTTGGGCCTCGTGGGTGGCATCGCGGCTTGGGGACAGGGATGCCGCGCCGCGTACGCGCTTATTCATCTGGCGCCTGTTCTCGGGGGTCTTTTTCGTACAGCTCGCCCTCGGTCTTGCCGGATACGGCCTGTTCCTTATGACCGGGAACCTTCATCTCCCCGTGCCGGGCATGATCCTCGCGGCCCCGCTATACCGTGGCGGCGGGCTGTTCATGCCCATTCTGTTCGGCGTCTCCGTACTGCTGGCCGGGGCTGCGTGGTGCAGCCACCTGTGCTATTTCGGGGTCTGGGATACCGTGGCGGCCTCCGGGCGCAAGGCTGTCCCGCCTCCGCGTTGGATGTCTCGCCTCCGGCTGGTTTTCTTTGGGCTCATGCTGGCAGTCCCCGCCGTCCTCCGGTTGTCCGGCGCTCCGACCGGGGTCGCCGTTGCGCTCGGTTTGGCGCTGGGCCTGCTGCTCCTGCCCGTTGCGGTGCTGTTGAGCCGCCGGTACGGTTCCGCCTGCTATTGCCTTGCCGTATGCCCGCTCGGGCTGGTGGCGAACTGGCTCGGCAAGATCGCGCCGTGGCGCATCCGGCGGACCGATGCCTGTATGCACTGCCTCGCCTGTATCCGCGTCTGCCGATACGGTGCGCTGACTCCTGAACGGTTGAAGGAGGGACGCCCGGGCCCAGGATGCACGCTGTGCCGGGACTGCCTCTCCGTCTGCCGTCATGGAGGGCTGGCCGTGACCCTGTACGGAAAAACGTGCGGAGCCGCTGAATCCAGTTTCGTGGTGCTCCTCAGCATCATGCATACCGTATTCCTCGCCGTCGCCCGCGTATGACGCCGTAGAGCTTTTAACAGGCGGAAAGCCATTGCTTTTGGGGAGGTTCCTTTGGGGGCTCTCCCCGTTTCTTATGGCTTCCGTAGTGGTATGGAATTTCGGGGGATTGGGCTGGTTGGGATGGGCTTTTTTTCGGCGTTGTCCCACGAGAAAGCCCCGGCTTGGGAGAAAAAGCCGGGGCTGGTCCCTTCCGGGCGCAGGGACGGGGCAAGAGGGCGTTACTTCGAGCTGAAGTTGGGACCCTGCCTGAATTCGAGGAGCAGGTGCCAGTCGGGGCACCCCGCCGCAAGCTTGCCCTGCGGTTTCAGATCCTTGCCCGCAAAGGCGGGGAAGTCCTTGCCGTAGCGGTAGGCCCGGTGCACCTGCGTTTCGGGATTGTCGTCACGCTTCACGCAATAGGCCTGATCGTCGGTGGAGATGGGATTGTTGTATTCCCAGACCACCTGCTTGTCCGGGGTGACTTCGAAAAGATGCCCGTTGTTGGTGGAGGTGATGAACCAGTTGCCGTTGGGGAGTTTCTGGGCCGCTGACTGGAAGTCGGAATAGAAACTGTTGTGATCCTTGGTTTCGTACTGCCAGACCACCTGATTGGTGGCGGGATTGATTTCCATGACGGAGCTGCGGTTGGCGCTGGGGCGATGCGTGCCGTTGTTGAAGATGGAAATGTTGCCGTTGGGCAGCCATTCCACGTCGTGCGAGCCGAAAAGCACCTGATCGCCGTCGTCGTGGTAGCCGGAAGGCGCCTTGCCCATGCCGTGGGTGGCGGGGTTGCCATAGCGCCAGACGATCTTCTTGGTCTTGCGGTCGATGATATAGATTTCACCGAAGTCGCGCGAGTTGACCGCGTATTGATCGGTCTTGGCATTGTAGCGGACCGAATTCCAGTGGGTCCAGTCGGCGCGGGCGAAATAGCCCATGCTCAGGGGCAGATGCCAGTTGATGTCGATCTGGTCGGGGCCTGTCCCGATGTTGTCCCACACATGCCATTCCCACGCGATTTCACCCTTGGGCGTGACTTCAAGGATGGCGTCGGGCCAGATGCCCTGAAGCGGCTGGCCGTCGGGCCCTTGTCCTGGTGCGGGCATTCCGTTGCGGCTGAGGGCCTTGTCCTTGGGATCGCGGCCCTTGGCGAGGGCTTCGTCATACGTCTTGTTTTCCCAGATCAGGATGGCGGTGTTGCCGTTGGGCAGGCGATCGAAACCGTGGTGCGCGATCTGGCGCGGATTGCTGACCTTGTATTCCCAGACCACCTTGCCGTCCCACGCATACTCGCGGAGCAGGCCGTACCAGCCGCCGAAGTTCACGGGGCTGCCGGCGATCTTCTCCGCGCGGAGCAGGTTCCCGTTGGGAAGCAGTTCCGCATAGAAGGCGGGATGGTCATGCTTCCAGGTATGGACAATATTGCCTTCCATATCGATGAGGTAGGTCTTTCTGCTGCCTGGATCCTGGATTTTGTCCACAATCCATGAAGAAACCTTGGTGTGCGGCGTGAACAGCGTGTAGCCGTCGTAGGCCTTTGCCTCGTCATAGGCCAGCAGCCCGAGGGGGCCGGTGATGGCCTCGTAAGCGCTTGCCGGGGCTGAGAGCATGAACAGGGACAGCAGGGCCGTAGCCAATGAGGTAAGCCTGAACATGGGACGCTCCTTCTCTTTCGGCCGCGCCCGGCACTTGCGGGCGGGGCCTTCCGCCGTTCCTCGCGGCGGAGGGTGGACCGCGGGCCGCCCGGGGGAGACCCGCGGCGGAATCCTTACAGAACCATCTTCCAGTAAGGGATGGCGAGGAAGAAGAGGAAGATGCCGGTGAGGACCATGCGGGCCGCGAGCACCTTCAGCATATCCTTGAAGAGCATGTAGCCGGAGCTGAAGAAGTAGAGGATAACGGCGTATTCATAAGGGAAAAGGTAGTTGTCGAGGCCGTACTGGAACGAATAGAAGAGGATGCGCGGGTCCATGTTCATCTGTATGCCGAGCTCGGTGACGGGAGACGTCATGGTCGTGGTGGCCGCGAGCGGGGTCAAGAGGAAGTTGGCCAGCGCGCCGAGCACATAGGAGGCCAGGCCGGCGGTTGTGGTGGTCATGCCGTGCAGATAGGGCAGGGTGTTGTTGGCGATCCACGTGGTCACCTTGAGGAAGCCGCCGGCGCTGCCGATGGTCATGCAGCCCATGATGAAGAAGAGGGGCGCGAAGTTGACCTTGCTGAACTTGGGGCCGTCGAGGAGCCGGACGCCGGGGAGGAAGGCCGCAAAGGTGACGCCGATGAGCACCAGCCCGGCGGCGACGCCGTGCAGCTTGTCCGTGGCGAGCAGGATGAGGGTAACGAGCATGAGGATGGCGGCGCGCTTCTGTTCGGACGTCACCGGGCCGAGTTCCTGATACTTGGTCTGCAAGGTGGCGCGCAGGGCCTGCCGATCCACCTTGGAAGGGAGGATCAGCATGACCAGCCCCACAGACATGAAGGTATACAGCATACCGGGAAGGAAGTTATGCATGGCGTATTCCATCCATGTGCTGCTGATGCCGGAAGCCTTTTGCAGCAGGCCCATGCCGAGCACGAGGTCCGCGCCGCCCGTGAGGTAGCACAGTTTGGTCGACGCCACGGCGAGGCAGCAGGTAAGGATGACGGCGGTGGCTTCGCGGCCCTTGGCCTTGAAGTCCAGTGCGTCGCACAAGCTGATGCCGATGGCGCAGAAGATGGCGGCCTTGCCTGTGATGGCCGGGACGAGCGGGGCCACGATGGATACGGCGAGGGTAATGCCGATAAGAGTGCCGGTGAAACTGCCGCCCATGCAGCGCACGCAAGTCAAACCGATGCGCTTGCCGAGGCCTGTTTCCTGTAGGATCTTGCCGAGTGCGAAACCGCCGATGACGATAAGGGGCACTTCAGAAAGCCACGGAGAATATACAACCTGCTGTTTGACGCCGCACAGGACAATGTAGAGTACGGGAAGGATAAGGCCAACGGCAATTTCATTCATTGCATCCATAGCCCAAATGCAGATTGCCCATGTCGTAATGGAAAGGAAGAGGGCCATATGGTGCGTGACGGTTTGCCCGTCTATGGGCATTGCCCAGTAGACAATCAAAGGTATCGCAAAAGATATGAGCCACTTTAAAGCCAGAGAACAGTTTTTTCCCGTCATCGGCAGAGTCATGATCTTCTCCTCCAGAGAGTGGTACGGAAAGCTTGAAGTGACTCTAGCTGTAAAAGAGAATACGTGATGTAACGGTTGCTACATTTTTCTCAAGGACGGATATTTTTTGTCTCCTATGAAGAAAAAGTTGTACAGGCCGGGCCCGGAAAGGATTGCCCATGCGGTGAGAGTGATGTACAACCCGTTGTCGATAAAACTTTTTTGTTGGGCAACGTATCTGGTTATTCGCCTTGTACGGGATAATGGCGTTTGCGCACAAGGAGGCCCCTATGGAGATGAATGACGCGAAACTGATAGAATTCACCCATATACCACCGGAAGCCGGCGTGTGGCGCCAGGTCCTGGATCTCGGTACGCGCCTCCGTTTTCGCAAGGGTGAGGAAATCATGCACGGCGGGGAAAAAGGCGAATACCTCTATTATGTGCACCAGGGGGAAGCCCGGCTGATGCGGACGACGCTCGATGGGCGTGAAAAGATCCTTATGTCCATGCGTTCAGGGACGGTAACGGGTGAAACGCCGTTTTTTGACGAGGTCCCGGCGCGGAGTTCCATCGTGGCGGGAACGGATTGCGTGGTGTATGCCTTCTCCCGTGATTGCGTGCTTCACGAGATCCTTCCAAACTATCCCGCCCTGACGCTGGCGCTGCTGCACTCCCTGGCTTCCAAAGTCAGGGTGTTGTGCAACCAGTCGGTAAGCCTGAGTCTTGAGGAGTTGCCTCCGCGCATTTGCCGATTCCTGCACCTACGTATGCGGGACGACGGGGGCGCTCCGAATCCCCGCGTGTCGCCGGGGCTGAACCAGCAAGAGCTGGCGAACCTGCTCGGCGTGCATCGGGTGACGCTCAATAAGGCCCTGCGCGAGCTGGAGCGGGAAGCGGTGCTCGGCCCGTACTCGCGGGATGAGGTGTACATCGTGGATATGGAACGTTTTCACGAACTGTCTTTAAAATAGCAAAGGCGGGGCGCTGCCGAGGAGAACTTTTTTTGAGGAGACGGGATGGCATACCCCATAGAAAAATCGCCCCGGATCGGTCCGATCCGGGGCGATTGATTTTGGACTGGGGTCAGTTCGCGGGAGCGGGCTGGGCCGCAGGAGCCGTTTCCGCTGCGGGAGCCGGTTCTTCAGGGGCGGGCAACGGCGTGGCTTGCGGTTCCGTGGCGGCGGGTGCTTCAACGGGAGTGGAAGGTGCGGGAGCGGCCTGCTCGTCAGTTGCCGGGGCGTCCGGTCCGGAAGGCTGCACGGGCGTTTCAGAAGGCACCTTCTCCGTTGCCGGATCTTCCTGAACCGGAGCGGGCTCCACAGGTGTCGCCACGGCCACAGGAGCGCCAGCCGCCGCATAGTACGCCACCGGAGCCGTATAAACCAGCACCAGGAACGTCAGGACAAGCAAGGCGCCTCCGGCGAAGGAGCGGTTGAGCGCCTTCCAGAGGATGATGCCGAGCAGAACGAGCCCGCAGGTCTGCACCAATGCCGCGACCAATGCCAGCGGCGTGGGCTGCAAGGCGGAAAGCGGCGCGGGGAGTTCGCCGAGGAACAGCGGATAGATGTTCGCTGCGGCGAAGAGGAGGCCGAGGGCAATCAAGAGGATTGCCAGCAGGAGGAAAAAGCCGCGGCTGCCGCGCGCGGAAAGGTTCAGTACGCCCTGAGCGGTCAGGACGGCCAAAGGCGGCAGGAGGGGCATCAACAGCACGGGCATGTTCGCGCCAAGCAGGGCGAGGACCGCCAGCGTCACGATGGCGCTGCACCACAGCCAGCCTTGGCCAGGGCGTTGCTTGCGGTTGACCACGATACCCTTGAAGAAGGTACCGATCCGCCCCCAGGGAAGGAACAGCAAGAGCAGCGTCCAGGGAAGCCAGAGGACGGCAAGCAGGGCCACGATGATCCATGAGTCTTGCCCCTGCAGCTTCCATGCTTCGAGGACGGGGGCCAGATATTCGTTTTCGAGGAGGGTCTTCAGCAGTTCGCGCCCGCCGTCGCCGAAAGCGATGAACGTACCCCATGCGAGAAGCAGGACAAGCAGCAGCCCGAACGCCAGAGCTCCGTCGCGTGCCCCGGCCCGTCGGAACGTTCCGCGCCAGAGGAGGAATACGAGGCTGACAAGCAGCGGAAGGACGAGGCCAAGCAGGCCACCGGCCAGCGCGGACAGGGCGACAAGCGCGAAACCGGCAAAGAGCCATAGGGGGGCGAATGCCTTGATCCATCCGCGGTACAAACAGATGCCGGCAAGGGTAAGGATGGCCGTGAACAGCATGTCGCTGCCTGAAATCCGGGGCAACCCCATACAGGCGAAACCGGTCAGAAGCACCAGGCCGGAAGCGAAGGCCGTGCGCCTGTCGTTGCCGGTGGCCCGGGCCAGAGCCCATGTCAGAAGGATCAGGAAGAGCGCGGACAGGGCGGAGGCGAGGGGCAGGAGCTGGATCGGGTAGCCGCTGATCTGCTCGAGCCCGGCGGTTGGCTGCACGCCGGGGATATACGCCGCCAAAGACAGGCTGTCGATGCCGGGGATGAGGCTTAAGGCGCTCAAGAACCAGTGGTAGACCGGATAAAGCTCGGGGGAGGGCAGGCCGGACGCGGCGACGCCGAACAGGCCGACGCCCAGATTATGCAGCGCGTGCAGCTCCCGTCCCATAAAAGTCGGCATGGATTGAATAAGCCAGAAAAGAATCAGGACCAGTGGGCCGACGGAGGCGAGCCCGTTGAAACAGCGGGAAGCGAAGCTGGATGTTTGCGGCTGGGCTTCCGGGGCGGGCGACCTGGATACCTTGGCGGCTTTGGGCGCGGGGGCCGCTTTTTCCTCCTGAACGGGGGAAGGTTTGGCGGGAGCCGGTTCCGCCGGGGGCGGCGTTACGGTTTCTGTTTCCGGGGCCGGTGAGGGCTGTGCATCCGTATCCGTGGCCGCCGTTTCCGTCACGGGAGCGACCGGTTCCTCGGAGACGGGCTGGACGGGAGCGGACTGCTGTTCCGCGGAGGCGTTCGGCTCGTCTTTCTGAACGGGGGTATCTGTGCTCATATCTGCTCCTTCGATAGGATTTCAAAACAGCTATCGGGGGAGACTGTATCCGAGAATCGGTCCGGCGTCAGCAAAAGAATCCCCCGGGAACGCCGGGACGCGTCACGAGCCGAACTGCGCCATCCTCCGCCCCGATTCGCGGTAGTGTTCGCGGAGCGACTCTTCCACCGTGGCGGGGTTACGGGTCTGCACGGCTTCGAAAATATCCCGGTGCCGATCCACGAATTCCTGCGGAGTGAACAAGATGTTCCAATGGTTATAGAACAGAAATTTGGAGATGTTCGTACAGGCGGAACGGGCCATCTCCACGAGCCGCCGGTTCGCGCAATGGGCGAGCAGGGCGCTGTGGAAGGCGTCGTCGACTTCGGTGAACTCGTACAGGCCCCCCACTCTGGGCGCAAGGCGGGCCATATGCTCGATCATGCCCGAGAGCCGGGCGAGGTCCACGTGGTTCATAAGCGGCAGGGCGGCGGCCACACCCGCGCCTTCAAGGATGCCGCCGATTTCGTATTCGTTCTCTATTTCCTGACGGGTCATCTTGCGGATGTACTTCCCCTTCTGCGGTTCCGACGTGATCAGGCCGTCCTGCGTGAGGATTTGCAGCGCCTCGCGGATTGGTGCGCGGCTGATGCCGAGGCGTTCGGAAAGGATGACTTCCTTAACTTGCTCGCCGGGAGCGAGTTCGCCGTCAAGTATGCAACGCTTGATGAACTCGACAACCTGGCCGCTGTATGTCTGGCGTTTGAACGTGTGCATGACTTCTCCTTCGAAGGGCACATGACGAAAAGGTTCGTAAGGCGTTTCGCAGTGATCGGAAAGCGTGTATCGGGAGAGGCAAGGCGGATAGCATTCTCGATGTGTTTTTCTACAGAATTACTGCATTCTGTAACGGAAATAGGCGCTACGTCAAGATGTTGAAGGGCCTTTGTTACAGAAGGGGTATAGAAAGATGCATACTGTCTCCATGCAACAAACGGCGCGGGAAACGTTTCAATGCCGTTGCCCGCACCTCAGGGGCTGCAATGCGGGAACGCATTGCAGTAACCGGCCTGCCGTGTGCCGATGGGAAGGGAGCGTATCAGTCGTTGGAGACGAGCAAGGGGTTTTCGTCGTCGGGATATGTGACGATGAGCGAGCGGAACGCGTCCTCTTCAAACAGAAAAGCTTCGACGACAAGCGGATCAAACTGTGTCCCGCGGCCTTCCACGATGATGTTCCTGGCGGTTTCGTGGTCGAAGGCGGGTTTGTACACCCGCTTGGAGATCAGCGCGTCATAGACGTCGGCGAGGGCCATGAGCCGCCCCACGCGGGGGATTTCCTCTCCCTTCAGGCCGCGGGGGTATCCTTTCCCGTCCCAGCGTTCATGGTGCGTATAGGCGATGACCGCGCCAAGGCGCAAAAAGTCGTTGTGCCCGCCCATGCGCTTTTCCGCCCAGCTCAGGGTCTGGTAGCCGAGGGTGGTGTGCTTCTTCATCTCGTTGAATTCGGCTTCCGTGAGCTTGCCGGGCTTGCGGAGGATGCTGTCCGGAATGCCGACCTTGCCGACATCGTGCAGAGGGGCGCAGACGCGGAACAGCTCGATGGTGTCGTCATCGTCGTCCCAGATATCGGGACGCATGAGCCGCAGGCGCTTGGCGAGGATTTCCACGCCGTGCTGCGTACGGCGGACGTGCGCGCCGGTTTCGTTATCGCGGGTTTCCACGACCGAAGCGAGACATTCCACCGTCACGGAACGGGAAAGATACAGTTCCTTGGTGCGTTCCTTGACCAGCGAATTGAGCTCGTCGTTGTATTTTTTGAGCGCGACGTGATTCGATACCCGCGCCCGGACGAGGCGGGGCTGGAAGGGCTTGGCGATGAAGTCCACGGCCCCGAGATCGAGCCCCTTGGCCTCGTGTTCCTCGTTCCCCATCGCGGTGATGAAAACGACGGCGATGTTGCTCGTGAGGGGATCGGACTTGAGGCGGCGGCAGACTTCGTAACCGTCCATATCAGGCATCATGATATCCAAAAGGACGATGTCGGGGCGGGGCTCGGAGAGCGCCAGCCTCAGGGCTGTGGCACCGTTGGTGGCAACGCGGACGGTGTACTCGCCGCGCAGGAGATCATCCAAGATGCGGATATTGGCAATGGTGTCGTCGACGACGAGTACCACGGGTTTCTTAGGATAGCCCATTCGGTTCTCTCAATTCCAGATCCAAAAGCTGTGCAAGGTGCAAAAGGCCGCTTTCGGCCTTCTCGAAATCGAAGGTATCAATGGCGTGCTGGATTTCGTTCGTTTCCGCCCCGCACTGCCCACCAAGAAAACGCCTGACGGATCCGAAGGCTTCGCGCGCGGCCGTGTTGTACTGCCGGATGAGCAGGAGGCATTCGCACAGCGCCGGTTGCAGCTTGCGGACATCCAGATTTTCTCCGGCGGCGGGAATGCTCAAAGGGGCTTCGGGGTACGCGGCGATGGCCTGCCCTGCCGCCGCAAGGACACTCTCGGCCGTTGTAACGTAGCCGTATAGGGTGTCAAGAAGGTTGTCGACATTTTCTGCGGAACCCCCTTGCAGGCACTGCTCGAGCTCCACAAGCTGCGTATACAGATCCGTTGCGCCGACGTTGCCGCTGATGCCCTTCAGTTTGTGGACGGACGCCCGGATGGAGGGCATATCGTCCCGCAGCCGGGCCTGCCTGATCTCGGCGTCGGCTTCGGCAAGCTCGCGCCGGAAATCGAACAGGAGACTGACGTACAAGGGAAGGTTGCCCATGACCCGATCAAGCCCTTGCCGTACGGAAAAACCGGGGAGGTGCTCAAGTTCTTCCCGTATGGCGTGCCCCGCCTCGACGCGGGGCCTGGGTTCCGGTGAGGGAGCGGGGGCTTCGCCGGAGAGCGTGGCATGGCGGTTGAGGGCCGTTTGCATGGCCTGCACGTCGAAAGGCTTGCGGAGGACGGCGGTGAAGCCTTTTTGGAGGAGCGCCTCTTCCTCTTCCGGTGAGGAAATGGCCGTGCAGGCGATGATGGGCAGTTCGCCGTAGCGGCTGTCGCTGCGGAGGATATGCGTGAGGGTGGCTCCATCCATGACGGGCATTTCCACATCCGTGAACACAATGGCGTAATGCCGGGTGCGGATAAGGCGGAGCGCCTGAAGGCCGTTGTCGGCGGTATCCGCTTCGGCTCCGAGGGCGAGCAGGATTTCGGCACCGATCTGCTGATTGATGCTTTCGTCGTCGACGAACAGCGTGCGCGGCGTATGCTCTGGCTGGTGCATGGGGTACCTCGGGGCGGCGCTCAGCGCCGGGGAGAGCGGCCGTCCCGGTGTATCCAGCGCGCGAGGGTGGAAAGGAGGACGGAAGGTTCAATGGGTTTGGCGATATAATCCTGCATACCCACGGAAAGGCTCTTTTCCCGGTCGCCGTTCATGGCATGGGCGGTCATGGCGATGATGGGCAGGTTGTCGAACCGGGCGTATTCCCGCAAGATCCGGGTGGCTTTCAGCCCATCCATGCCGGGCATCTGAATATCCATGAGCACGGCATCGTAGCCGCCTTCCCAGAGTTTTTCCACTGCTTCGAGGCCGTCCCCGGCGGGCTCCACGCTGACGCCGCTGGATTGCAGGATTTCGTTGGCGACCTGCCGGTTGATGGCGTTGTCCTCCGCCAGCAGCACCCGCGCGCCCACAAGTTCGGGGAAGGGGGCGGCGGACGGTTCGGCCCGATCGGGCCTGTCCTGCGGCTGCTCGGCCTCAAGCAGTGCCGAGATGAGGGAGGAGGGCGTAACCGGCTTTGTGATGAGCCGCATGGGAATGTCTTTCCCTTCCCGGATATGGGCAAGGACATCGGGCCGGTCGTGGATGGTGGCCATGAACAGGATGACGGGCCGTTTGGGAAGCGCCGCGCAAATGGCTTGTGCCGTATCCTTGCCGTTCATGCCCGGCATCAGCCAGTCAACGAGGGCGACGCGATAGGGCCTTCCCTCGCGCGCGGCGTCGCGGCAGAGCCGTACGGCCTCTCCGACCGAGGCCGCCGATACGGGATCAAGCTGAAATTCCCGGAGCATACCGCTGAGGATGTTCCGAGAGAGTTCATTGTCGTCAACAATGAGGATGCGTTCTCCATGCAGCGGATGGGAGGGGAGGAGCAGGCGGCGTTCCGGGACGGCCACCGTGCCGAACTCCGCCGTAAAGACAAAGTCGCTACCATGCCCCGGCGTGCTCCTCACATGGATTTCCCCGCCCATGAGGTTCACGAGGCGTTTGCAGATGGCGAGCCCCAGCCCCGTGCCGCCGTAGCGCCGGGTCGTGGAGTTGTCCGCTTGCGTGAACGATTCGAAAAGGTTGCCGATCTGTTCGGACGTCATGCCGATGCCCGTATCGCTGACGGAGAAGCGGAGACGTGTTTTGCTCCCTTCGTGGCGCTCCTGCGTGACGGAAACAAGGACGTGGCCGGACTGTGTGAACTTGATGGCGTTGCCTACGAGGTTCAGCAGGATCTGGGAAAGCCGGAGCGCGTCCCCTTCCAGTACCGGTGGGACGTCCGGGCTGATCCGGGACAGCAGCTCAAGCCCCTTTTCGGCGGCGCTGAGATCCGCAATGGAGGCGACCTCTTCCAGCACTTGTTCCAGTTGGAAGTCGGCATGTTCCATTTCGAGCTTGCCCGCTTCGATCTTGGAGAAATCCAGAATGTCGTTGACAATGCGCAGCAGGGTGTTTGCCGATGTGCTGATCTGGGTGAGGTAGTCCCTTTGGCGGGACGTGAGCTCGGTTTGCAGCGTCAGATGGGTCATGCCGATGATGCCGTTCATGGGCGTACGGATTTCGTGGCTCATGTTGGCGAGAAAATCGCTCTTGGCGCGTGAGGCCGTTTCGGCTTCCTCTTTGGCCAGCACGAGCTGCTTCTCCAGCTCTTTATTCTGGGTATCGTCGACCAGCCAGCAGATGATGCCCGGGGCGCCTTCATACTCGGTGCGGGTATAGGTGACCCGGAGGTGATGCGGCTGGCCCTGCGCGTCCCGGCTTTTCAGGGCAATGTCGGTGAGCGTGTCTTCAAGCGTGGGGAGCATGGCGGCGGCTTCGCGCAACTGGGGATAGACGCGGGCCACATCCATTTCCTCGCGGAGATCCATCAGTTCCCGAGCACGGGGGTTGCTGTACCGGATGAAACCTTCCACCGCGATAAGCACGCCGATTGGGCTGGTCTTCAACAGCTTTTGGGCAAAGGCAAGCTGCTCGGAAAGCTTTTTTTCCAGCAGCTTCTGCGTGGTCATGTCGGCGCTCAGGCAGAGGACGGCATCCGTTTTTTCATCCTCCTTGCGCAGGGGGACGAGCGTCGTCTGGTAGTAGGCGGTTTTCCCATCCGCATCGGTGCGGGAGTGGGGGAACATACGGGGTTCGCCGGACTCCAGGACGTCCCTCAACACTTTTTCGGAAAGCACGCCTGAAGCCACGGGGAAATCCGTTCCGGGGACGCCGTCGAGGGCCGTTTGCTCCGTAAACCCGAAGATGCTTGCGCACATGGCGTTGAGCTTGCGGCAGCGGCAGGAGGAATCGAACAGGCAGACGGCGGCGGGCAGGTTCTCCAGGAGGGAATTGAGCATGGCTTCCGTGTTCCGCCGGACGAGGACTTCCTTGCGCACTTTGCGGAGCATGAACAACGCGGTCAGTACGATGCCGAGGGCGATGAGAATGACCGTGGCGGTCATTTCCCAGAACAGGCTCCAGGCGATTTCCGCCGAGCGCTGGACGTTGAACCAGCGGTTATGGAAATCCTGCGAGGCCGTGGGGGGAATGCCATCCAGCGCCTTGTCGAGGATGGCGGCAAGCTGCGGCCAGTCCTTGCGGACGCCGATCCGTATGGGCAAACGGTAGGGCGTCACCGCGGCGACGATAACCTGGGGGATATTGTTCAGCCGTATGACGTGGGTTCCCGCGTCGAGGATTTCAAAGACGGCGTCGACTTGCCGCCGTTCCAGCATCTCCAAGGCTTCTCGTGTGGTCCGGGCCTCCACAGCCCTGATTTCCGGAGAGGTGTCCTTCAATATGTCCAGCAAGCGCTCCCCTACGGCGGCCACCCGTTTTCCCTTCATATCTTGGAGGCCATTGACGAACGGCGCATCGTTCATCATGAACAGCACGAGGGGCAGCTCAAGGTATGGCCGGGTGAACAGCATGGTTTTACGCGATTCCGGCGTGTCGACGGCGGAGAGGTGCACGTCAAGCTTGCCTTCGCCGAACGGAAGGTGCAGCCCCGTATCGGGGACGGGGTGCGCCACAAAGCGGATCCCGAGCGTTTTTTCAAGCCAGTTCGCGTAGTCGCTGGCGATGCCTTCCTGTTTCCTTTCGGAAGAGAGCGCTTCGAACGGCAGGCGTGAAGCGATGACGCCCAGACGCAGTTCGGGGTGCTGGGCCAGCCAGAGTTTTTCATCCGGGGAGAGGAGGAGTTCGGTTTCGGAGAAAGCCGCGAAGGAGAACGTCAACACAAACAGAAAGGACCCCAGCATCGTTCGGAGGGCGGGGAAAAGAAAACGGCGGAACGTGTGAGAAGGCATGGCATGTCTGCGTGTTGACGTGGAAAGAGGACCAATGGAAAGATATTTTCAGTAATTTGTATTATAAACTCATTTAGGGTATCAAGCAACCGCACCCGCAGACATTTAAAAAGGATATTTCCATGCCCCACGAAACCACGCACCGATTCCTTGCCTCGGAATTGCCGGTCGCCGAACCGGAATCCTGCCTGTTCCATGTGTTGCCCGTGCCTCTGGAGGCTACGGTGTCGTATGCCGGAGGGACGGCGCGGGGCCCGGAAGCCATTCTTGAGGCTTCCGATCAGCTTGAATTGTGGGATGGTGAATCCGTCCCCGCCGAAGCGGGCATTTATACGTGGCCAGCCGTCGACATTTCCGGTTCTCCGGAAACCGTGCTCGGCAGGGTGGAAGCGGCGGTCGGGGGTATCCTCGATTGCAATGGGCTACCCGTGTTGCTTGGCGGCGAGCATACCGTCACCTACGGCGCTCTCGCGGCGCTGAAAAAGCGGTTCGGGACATTCGGGATCATCCAGTTCGACGCGCACGCGGACTTGCGCGACAGCTATGAGGGGAGCCCGTGGAGCCATGCGTGCGTCATGCGGCGTGCGGTCAAGGATTTGGGGCTGCCGCTGGCCCAGTTCGGCGTGAGGGCCATGTGCCTTGACGAAGTGGAGGCACGCAAGGAACACGGCGTCACATTCCATGATGCGGCATCCATTGCCAGCAGCGGCCTTCCCGAATCACTGCTCCCTCCGGATTTTCCCCGCCAGGTGTATCTGACCTTTGACGTGGACGGCCTCGATCCGTCGATCATGCCCGCGACGGGGACGCCCGTCCCTGGCGGGCTCGGCTGGTATCAGTCGCTCGACATTGCGGAACGGACGCTGTCCGGACGGGATGTCCGCGGGTTCGACGTCGTGGAGCTGGCTCCGGTGCCCGGAATGCACGCTTCCGATTTCGCCGCCGCCCGCCTTGCATACGCCCTCATGGGGATCGTAGCGCGCGGACGCAGGTAAAGCGGATCAGCCTTACCACGATAACCGTATGA
>OOAG01001529.1_pt1 | contig 16964 bp, 15 predicted proteins | sample 1671461 | NCBI WGS metagenome assembly OOAG01 (sample SAMN06348159, study PRJEB24527) | human gut metagenome | biome: human gut; feature: ankylosing spondylitis patient; material: feces | host: Homo sapiens | place: China | collected 2015-10 | reverse complement strand
AGATAACTCGTGGCCCGGAGTAAGCCCCCTACTGGTTATCCAGCCTGTCCCAGTTTCGATCCGCCAACCGTCATCGGCTCGCTTTATAAAATACTTTGCGCTGAACAGTATCCATGCGCCTTGATTCGGATATCCGCATTTTTCTAATTCATACTGCGAAACGACATGTGGCAAGCGTTTATGAAGTAAAAACTCCAGAGTACTGGACAATTTAATGTATGAGAGCGTTCCTTTAGAAAGCCACATAAGAAAATTATTATCTATATGCCCGAGTATCGTTATTTCTTTTGCCTCATTGATAAAAAGTTTCAGTGTATAGTCTTCATCGCTCAGCTTATATCTCGGAAAAGCACGCGGTAGGTTTGCAGCTATATTGGGGTACATAAAATTTTCCAGCAGCAATTCATATATCATGTCTCTTTCACTCTCTTTCCCAACAAACGCTCCGCTCTTATATGAAAGTCTTTATAGGCATTATAGCACAGTGTCGGCGGCCTGTCACCCAGGCCCGCAGTATACGTCAGCGCAGGCTGCGGAACGCAGCACGAGACGCCAGGGCAACGAGCGCCGACACGCCGGAGGCACCGCATACGACGAGCCATGCCGGGCATTGTTCGAACAGCACGCCGTACATGGCTTGGCCTATGGGCTGCGCGCACATGGACAGCGCCAGCAGGCAGGAGATCACCTTGCCCACCAGTTCGCCGGGCGTTTGGCTCTGCACAAAGGCCATCATCTGCACGCTGAACAATGTGGAGAGAACCATCAGCATGAAGCTGCATACCGCAACAACAACATAGCCGGCAGACGCGGGCGCCAATGCCAGCGAAAGGCCCATGGGCAGGATGCCCAGTGCGCAGCCAAGCAGCAGGAAATGAGCACGCCGGATGTCCAGCCGCTCCCCCAGCACCCCTGCCAGAATCCCGCCCGCAAGCCCTCCCGCCGCAAGGGCGCCCTGTGAAAGACCATAGCGCAGCGTATCCACAGCCAGCGTCTGGCGCAAAATCACAGGCAGGCCTATGATGAGCATGGAACTCATGAACAGATTGAATGCGCACACCAGCAAAATGATGCGTCCCACAACAGGCTTTTCCCGGAAAATATACCGCAGGCTCCGTGCCATATCCTTCTGCGCGACGCGCCAGATGCTGCCGCCATCCCCACGGGAAGCGTGCGGGATGCGGATGAATGTTTCCATCACAGCGGAAAACACAAAGCATGCACAGCTTACATATAAAATCGGCCGCAAGCCGTTCCAGCTGTAGAGCACACCTCCCAGTACCGGGCCAACCAGGCTTGCCAGCGAGCTCACCATATTCACAGCCGCATTCGCAGGCATCAGCTGCTCCGGCGCAGCCAAAAGCGGAATGCTGGCCTGTACCGCAGGCTGGTATGCGCCCTGAATGCCGTACAGCAGAAGCAGAACAGCCATCAGCAGCGGCACCAGAGGCATCCTGCCCAACGCCAGCGCAAACAACGCGATGAGCGCGGCAGCGGAAAAATCCAGCACGACCATGATGTTGCGTTTGTTCACTCTGTCTGCAACGATACCGCCCACGGGCGAAAGCACCACCATGGGCAGAAAGCTGCCGGCGGAAACAAGCCCCAGCAGCGTGGGCGAACCGGTCTGATCAAACAAATACAGCGGCAGTGCAAAACGCAGCACCGCGTTGCCGAACAGAGAGATGATCTGGCCGATGATGACGAGAATGAAGTCCTTACCGAAGCGTTTTGTTTTTTGCATGGGTATTTCCTTTCTGTTATGTGGTGCGGCGGAGCGTCGCGCCGCTTATTAATACCGACGGTTGGTATGTATATCTCTAAAAATAAACTGCCCTTTCGGACAGGTTATTTTTGAAGGCCGAATTCTTCTGGCATAAACACTCATGCGCGCCGTATTCGCGTGCAGATGATTCCAAGAGCAGCTTCGGACAACTGTGCCTGCACGGCGCGGCCCTTTCTGTGCGGCGAGACCTAACAAACGTCCGCCCGCCTTTTCGCATTTGCACCGCCGTCGTCTACATCCCCCGGCGCTTTTGCCCAGGAGCTTCGCTTTCCCGCTGCTTTTTGGCCGCGTGTGCGCTGAATACAAAAAAGTTCTCCAGCATTTCGCCGTCAAAGACATCCAGCCCTACGCCTGCAAGAAGCTGCCTTACAAAACTACAGCGCTCCCGCGCTTCCTCGGGCGTCATGGGATACAGCAACGGATTCAAGTACTGGTTTGTGATGAGCAGCAGCAGATCGGACGCTTCCCTCACATGCTCCACATGCAGGCTTCCGTCCGCGTTTCCCTCCCGCAGAACCGGTTCCAAGTAATTCGGGCCCACCTCACGGATCTGGCTGTCTAGCTGCAGCATCATCAGACGGGGCGTGTGAGTCATGTCCGGCGCTGCGGAAAAAAACTTACCCTGCTCCGTGTTCTGGAGCGACGCCGTAAACATACGGGTAAGCTTTTCCCGCCCATTCAGGCGCTTATCCGTGACCACCTCGTTCATCAAAGCCTCTACCCCGGCAAACAGCCTCTGGTCGCACACTGCCTCCAGAATGTCCTCCTTAGACTTGAAATGGTGATAAATGGCTCCTTTGGACAGATTTCCAAGCGCATCGATGATGTCCTGGATGGTGGTGTTTTCATATCCCTTTTCCAAAAACAGCTTCAGCGACACATCTAAAATACGCGCCACGGTCTCCTCCGGGTATTTGTTGCGCGCCATGGCGCCCGCCCCTTTCATACATACCATCGGTATGTTTACTATCATAACAGCCGCCGCAGAAGCTGTCAACCGCCGGCGGCAAACTTTTACATACCGCCGTAATAGGCCACCAACAGGTCCACCACCGCGCCGTAGCTTTTGGAGCCGAGCTCCTGGTCGTAGCTTTGCAGAAATCCCGAATAAGCGCTGTCTGCCGCCTTGGACACCGGAGACTCGAACTGCTGCCAATAGGCGTTGTTTGCGAGAATATCCTCGTTCGCCGTCTGGCATACCTGCTGCGCGATCTCCAGCCATTTTTCATAAGACGCACCGTACAGCGCGTTGGAGAGGTGGATATACCCCAACAGATAACCCGAATACGCATACAGCGGGTCGCCGCTGGTGTCGCACGCGAGGATGGCCACAAAATTGGCCGTCTGTTCGGGTGCGACGCCGCGCACATGCGCCAATTCATGAGCAATGGTCGCAGGCAGCAGGCATTCGGGCGAATCTACATTCAAATTCGCCTCCCCGGTGAACGGGAAGAAAAAACCTGTAAAATTCAGCGCGCTCAGCACCCGGGAAAACAGCATGGACTTGGGGCTGACGGCGGAAACAGACAAAAACGGGTACTGCTGCTCCAATGCGTCGTACAATGTGCTGGATGCGTCAAAAATAGCCTGTGTATCGCCGGAGAGCACGCCCGGCGCGCCGTGAGGTGCCAACGGCGCCGCCGCATTCAGCTTTTCCATAAACAGGCGCGTTGTGGCCTCAAGCTCGTCCACTGTTACGGGCCGGGCCGTTACGCCTGCCTGTTCTTCAAACGTTTCCGCGTAATAAGTAAGGCCCCACAGCAGCGTAAAGCCCGTGTAAACGCTCAGTGCCACCAGCACGCCGCCCAGCGCACGCCTCCACAGCACTGCCAGCCGCCGTCCGCGCCCACGTGCCAGCAGCCACACTGTGCGGCCCACATACCAGATGCAGAACAAAACCAGCACGGCCCAGCACAGCTCGGCCACAGAAAAGGGCACAAAACCGCACAGCCATCCCACTGCCCGGTGGTATGGCTGTACGATCTTGTGCACGATAAAGTCCGATGCGGCGCGGCTGCGCATCACAAGGCGCAGCGCCAGCAGAAACGCGCCCACCGCTCCCAGTGCGAGATACAGCTTTTTGTCGCTCCGCCACGCCCGCGCCGCGGCGGCTTTTGCTCCTTCTCCCCGCATCCGTCAGCGCCCCAGCTTATCGACAAGCGCAAGCACTTCGTCCATCTTCTCCGCCTGCAGGGCCGGGTCTCCGCTTTCAAACGCCTCCTGCACGCAGCCGCCGATATGCGCTTTTAAGATCTCTTTGTTCGCCTTGGTTAGGATGGACTGCGTGGCCATCACCTGATTGGAAATGTCCACGCAGTAACGGTCGTTCTCCACCATGGCAAGGATGCCGTCCAACTGGCCGCGCGCCGTTTTCAGCAGCCGCGTGACCGTCTGCTTATCCGCCCGCACGGCTTATTCCACCGAAATGACGGTGTAGCCCGCATCTTCCACGGCGGCCTTCAGCGTATCGGCGCTCACGCCGTCCTCCACAGTACATACGGCCTTTTTCTCTTCCAGGCTCACATTCGCGGCAACGCCCGAAATTCCGTTCAGCGCCTTGTCCACATGGCTGCGGCAGTTCTGGCACATCATACCTTCGATAATCAGTGTAATGGTCTTCATTTGTTTTTCCTCCCTGTCGTTTTTGTTGATATTCTCATTTTGAGGCAATTCTATCCGTTCGGCGCGCGGCTGGGCGGGCACAGGCGAAAGGAACGCCTCCTGCTCCGCGGCGGCATGCGCCGGATGGGCTTTGAAACGCTTGAGCCGCAGTGCATTCATTACGACGCACACACTGGAAAGGCTCATGGCCGCGGCGCCGATCATCGGGTTCAGCCGCAGATGGAACGGCAGGTACAAAAGCCCCGCCGCGACGGGGATGCCCACCGTGTTGTAAAAGAAAGCCCAGAACAGGTTCTCCTTGATGTTGCGGATAACGGCCTTGGACAGCCGGATGGCCGTGACCGCGTCGGCAAGGTCGCTTTTCATCAGCACCACATCGGCGCTTTCAATGGCAACGTCCGTGCCCGCGCCGATGGCGATCCCCACATCCGCGCGGGCCAGCGCCGGCGCGTCGTTGATGCCGTCTCCCACCATAGCGACGGTTTTCCCCTGCTGCTGCAGAGCCGCCACATGCTGCTCCTTTTCCTGCGGCAGCACTTCGGCAATGACATGGGGGATGTCCAACTGGCGGCGGATGGCCTCCGCAGTGCGCCGGTTGTCGCCCGTCAGCATCGTCACATCAATGCCCATACGCTTTAAGTCCGCAATGGCTGCGGCGCTGGAAGGCTTGACGGTGTCCGCTACGGCGATAACGCCAAGCACCGTCTTTTCGCCGCAGAACAGCAGCGGGGTCTTCCCTTCGCCGGCCAGCGCGTCCAGCTTCTGCTTCACAGGGGCAGGCAGCGCCATACCGCGCTCCGCCAACATGGCTTCATTCCCGGCGAAATAAAGCTCCTGCGCATACCGCCCTTCGATGCCCTTGCCGAACACCGCCTTGAAATCCGTCACCTCATAGGGCTGCACGCCGCGCCGGGCGGCGCACTCCAGCACGGCCTGTGCCAACGGATGCTCGCTTTGCCGCTCCAGGCCGGCGGCCAGCGCAAGCAGTTCATTCTCCGCCAACGCGCCGACGGGCAGAATGTCCGTAACGGCAGGCTTTCCTTCTGTTATTGTACCAGTTTTGTCAAGCACGATGGCGTTGATGCTGTGCGCCGTCTCCAACGCCTCGCCGGATTTGATGAGGATTCCGTTTTCCGCCCCTTTTCCCGTGCCCACCATGATGGCCACGGGCGTGGCCAGACCCAGCGCGCAGGGACAGGAAATGACCAGCACGGAGATACCGATGGAGACCGCAAATTCCGGCGTCTGCCCGGCGAGAAGCCAGCCGATGGAGGCCGCCAGAGCAATGCCGATGACCACCGGCACGAACACGCCGGAAATTTTGTCCGCCAGCTTTGCAATGGGCGCCTTACTGGAGCTTGCGTCCTCTACCAGACGGATGATCTGGGCCAGCGTGGTATCCGCGCCCACCTTGGTGGCACGGAACTTGAAAAATCCCGCTTTATTGATGGTGGCCGCGATCACGGTGCTGCCCGGCTCCTTTTCCACGGGGATGCTCTCGCCTGTGATGGCCGCCTCGTCGATGCTCGTGTTGCCTTCAAGGATCACGCCGTCCACGGGCACGCTCTGGCCCGGCCGCACCAGCACGGTATCGCCCACAACGACCTCCTCCACAGGGATCACCGTCTCCATCCCGCCGCGCTCCACGGCGGCTGTTTTGGGCGCAAGGTCCATCAGCTTGGTGATCGCCTCGCTGGTCTTGCCCTTGCTCCTGGTCTCCAGATATTTGCCCAGCGTGATGAGCGCGAGGATCATCGCCGCCGATTCGAAATAAAGATCCATGTGATATTGGGACACCAGCGCATGGTCCCCCACGCCCAGGCCATAGCCGATGCGGTAGATGGCAAACACGCCGTATACCAGCGCCGCAGTGGAGCCGATGGCGATCAGGCTGTCCATATTCGGGCTTCCCCGGAGCAGCGTCTTGAACCCCACCTCGTAATACTTGCGGTTGACATACACCACAGGCAGAGTCAGCAAAAGCTGTGTAAGGGCAAAGCCCACGGCGTTTTCATGCCCTGTCAAAAAGCCCGGCAGCGGAAGGCCGGCCATGCTGCCCATGGAAACATACATCAGCGGCGCCAGGAAGGCAAACGAGACCCACAGGCGCATGCGCATGTTTTTCAGCTGCGCCTGCATGGGGTTCTGCGCGGGCGCGCCCCCCGGCTTTGCGGCGGGGCCCGCCGCCCGGCCGTCTGCAGGCGACGCGCCGTAGCCTGCATGCTCCACCGCCTTGACGATCACATCCTGCTCCAGCGGCGCATCGCTCTCTACCACCATACTGTTCGTCAGCAGGTTCACCGACACTTCCGACACGCCCTGCACGCCGCGCACCGCCTTTTCCACATGGGCGCTGCACGCCGAGCATGTCATGCCCGTGACGTTGTATTTTTGTTTTACCATCTCGTTCCCTCTCTCAAAACCTCTCCCCCGGGGTGGGGGTATATATTCATACTATACCTATTTAGTATTATTGTCAACCGATTTTGCAAAAAATATACGGCCCCTCTCCGGAGGGGCCGTATAGCCGAACATCTTTCTTTTTTCAGGAATCATAAGGCTCCGCGGCAGCCTGCGTGCCGAAAAGCTCGGCGCGCAGCGCTTCGTCGTAAGGCAGGCGCACAAAATCCTCCAGGCGCGTATTGTAAATCTGCTCCAGCCGGGCCGTATAACCCACTACCACATGCGGCATCGCGCGCTGCACTGCGTCCAGCGTCTCGTATACCATGTCCTGTTTTTTCATGGATATCTCATACATCTTCTTATCCCGCGTGCGCACCACCAGGCCGTGCGTCTTGCCCGTGGGAATGCCGTTGGTGCGGTGCTGCACCGTGCGCATATACGCCCACGCCACATTTTCAGCGTCCAGTACTGTCGTTTTGCCTCCGGTCTCGAACATCATCCACCGGCCTGTACGCACTCCGTTCACAGGCTCAGTGCTCTGGTAGAACGTTTCCAGCTGTTCCAGCATCGCTTCCGGACTCTCGCTTGCCTTGCAGTAAGCCCGGATGCGTTTTTGGTACCGCCCCGTCAGCGCACCCGCCAGCATCCAGACCGCCGCAAACAGCGCCACGCCCGCGCCTGCCGTGAGCAGCCAGGTACCGGATTGGTCCATGCTGCCCAGGTAATCCGCTTTCAGCACCAACGGCAGGAACATCTGCTGCTCCTCGGCCGTCCAGTCGTCATAGCCGACCACCTGATGGTAAAAATCCAGCGATTCTCCCGACAGCGGCAGAATGGTCCCCCGCACCGTAAAGCTTTCCCCCGGCGTCTGGCTGGCGCCTGTCAGCAGTTCATAGGATGCATCCAGCAAATCATCCGCTGTGCTGATATATCCGGCGTCCACCGCAAGGCCCATATATTCCGCATCCCCTACCGGAATAATGTATTCCTTCTCTGTGACAGTAGAGCGGTTTGTGGATGTATTGGTGCGCTCTGTATAGGCATACCAGTCATAGATCAGGTATACCTCCGCCTCCACGTATTGCCCTTTCAGCTCGGACACATCCAAAGAGTCCAACGGCTTCGGGCCGCCGATGGCTTTGAATGCGCCGAAGCCCGTCCCCCACAGCAGCCCCGCCGCCAGAGCCAGCGCGATGATGATCGACGCAGCGTGTCCCTTCAGACTTTTCATTTTCAGTTCCTGCAGCATAAATGCTTCCTCCTTCGCGGACAGCCCCTTTTCCCCATCCGCACTTATTTTCTTTATTGTAGCAGGATATGCGCCTGTGCGCCACGTTTTTTCTGCATTTCGGCGCAGCTTTTACAAGCAGAAACAAAAAGGCGGGGCCGCAGCCGCGGCCCCGCCTGTATGGCTTGAATTATTTTCCGAACACCTTTTCGTAGTCGGCCCGGAATTTTGCGATGCCCGCATCCGTCAGCGGATGCTTTGTCATCTGCTCGATGACACTGTACGGTACCGTGGCGATATCCGCGCCCGCCAGCGCGCAGTCCGTCACATGCACAGGGTTGCGCACACTGGCCGCAATGATCTCCGTATGGATATCGTCATACATGGCGAACATATCCGCAATGGTGCGCACCAAATCAATGCCCGGCATGCTGATGTCGTCCAGACGGCCCAGGAACGGGCTGACGTACGCCGCGCCCGCGCGCGCAGCCAGAAGTGCCTGGTTCGCGCTGAAGATCAGCGTCACATTGCACTTGATGCCCTCTGCGGAAAGCACCTTGGTCGCTTTCAGGCCCTCCACCGTCATGGGAATCTTCACCACCATGTTCGGATGGATCGCCGCGATCTCACGACCTTCCGCGATCATGCCCGCCGCGTCCTCGGTGGTGGCCTTTACCTCGCCGGAGATGGGGCCGTCCACAATGGACGCGATCTCACGGATGACCTCACCGAAATCCCGCCCCTCTTTTGCAATCAGGCTGGGGTTCGTCGTCACGCCGCAGATAACGCCCATATCGTTGGCTTTTTTGATGTCCTCCACGTTTGCTGTGTCGATAAAAAACTTCATAGCACCCTGTCCCTTTCCGTTTTGTTTTGAACGCCTCCCGCACCCCTCCCAAGGCGCAGGGCTTCAACTCTTTCAGTATAATCCCGGAACACGCCCAAAGTCAAACAGAAACGACGTTTCTTTTACGGTTTCGACAAAAAAACAGCCCGGAGCGTATGCCCCGGGCCGGCAGCCGCCGCGGCGGCTCTGTTTTACATCATACTGCGGTACAGCGCGGCAATTTCCTCCACACTGGTGTCGCGCGGGTTGCCCGGACGGCACGCATCCGCAAAGGCGCTCTCGGCAAGGAACTGCACGTCCTCGTCCTTCACAATGGCTTTCAGGTCTGCGGGAATGCCCACATCCTGTCCCAGCTTGCGCACAGCGTCGCAGGCGGCCTTGCGGTATTCCTCCTGCGTCATTGCGTCCACGCCTTCCACCCCCATGGCGCGGGCGATCTCCCGGTATTTTTCACCCGTGTACGGCGCGTTGTATTCCATGACGACCGGCAGGATGATCGCGTTGGCAACACCGTGAGGCGTATCATACAGCGCACCCAGACCGTGCGCCATGCTGTGTACGATGCCCAGGCCCACGTTGGAGAAGCCCATGCCCGCCACATACTGCGCCAGCGCCATGCCCTCGCGGCCCTCGGCTGTGTTTTCCACAGCGCCGCGCAGATGCCTGGCGATCAGCTCAATGGCTTTCAGATGGAACATGTCCGTCATTTCCCATGCCGCCTTTGTGGTGTAGCCCTCGATGGCGTGCGTCAGCGCGTCCATGCCCGTGGCGGCTGTCAGGCCTTTGGGCATGCTTGCCATCATATCCGGGTCAATGACCGCAACCTCGGGGATATCGTTGGTATCCACGCACACAAACTTGCGTTTTTTCTCCACATCGGTGATGACGTAGTTGATGGTCACCTCAGCGGCAGTACCCGCGGTGGTCGGCACCGCAATGGTAAACACGGCGTGCTTCTTCGTGGGCGCTACGCCCTCCAGGCTGCGCACATCGGCAAATTCCGGGTTCTCGATGATGACCCCGATGGCTTTGGCGGTGTCCATGGAGGAACCGCCGCCGATGGCTACGATGCAGTCCGCGCCGCTCTTTCGGAACGCGGCCACGCCTGTCTGAACGTTCTCAATCGTAGGATTGGGCTTGATGTCGCTGTATACCTCATAGGCAAAGCCCGCTGCGTCCAGCAGGTCCGTCACCTTTTTGGTTACATTGAATCGAATGAGGTCCGGGTCCGAGCACACAAAAGCCTTTTGAAAGCCGCGTGCCGTCAGTTCGGGGACAATATTCCCGATCGCGCCCTTGCCGTGATAGGATACCGTATTCAGTACGATGCGGTTTGCCATAAATAATCCTCTCCCTTATACAATGTAATAAAAGTTCTCCCCTCACCCGTCCCGTCGGATGGTGCATGGGGGACTGCACATTCTGCGGGCGCAGCATATCCGCCCACCCTGATATTCATTCTACAACCTTTTGCTTAAAAATTCTACTCCCGTGTTTCGGTTATACCTTTTGGGCCGGCGGCAAGTTTTGCAATCCTCCGGGAAGCGCGGTCAAAATCCGAAAACAATGCAGGCTTACGGCTGCCGAACGCAGTGTTAAGAAACCGTTAAGGCGTGTTTTCTTTGTTTCAACAGTTGTCAAGAGAAAAGTTTTTACTATTTTTAGTATTTATTTTTGCTTTTTAGAACAAATGTATGTCCAAAATACTATTCACGCAACATTTGCAATTATTAACACAATATTCACAAATTCAAGTTTTTCATTCCGTGTTAATATGTGAATAGTGACAAGCGTGATATTCCACGCTTTCATCAATCAGGGCTCCGGCCCGCAAGGAGGAGTAAATCTATGGCGACTAAAACCGCCGCGGTAGACGCCAAGGGCTACCGCAAATTCGGCTTTCGCGATGTGCTTGCTTACGGCTTAGGCGACTTCGGCTGTAACATGAGCTTCGCGCTGAAAGGCACGCTCACCATTTTCTGGACGCAGTACATGGGCATCGATTCCATCCTGATGGCTTCCCTTCTGCTGCTCGTGCAGGTTTGGGATGCGATCAACGACCCTGTGATCGGCGCGATGGTCGACGCGGACAAGCGTCAGTACAAGCGCAACAAATTCCTTGCCTACATCTGGGCCGGTTCTGTCGGCCTGCTGGTGGCCGGCGCTCTGTGCTTCGTGCCCTGGACAGGCGCTCCCTACGTTGTAAAGTGCATTCTGTTCGTGGCCGGCTATATCCTGTGGGATGCGTTCTACACCGTTGCCAACGTTCCTTACGGCTCCATGCTTTCTCTGATCACGGCTGATCCGGTCGAGCGTGCGAAGCTTTCCACCGGTCGTTCCGTGGGTTCCATGGTCGGCAGTATTTCTGCTTCTGTTATTCTGCCGATGCTGATTTACGATGCCAGCAACAATCTGCTGGGTGAGCGTATTTTCATCATCGCGCTCGTCATGGGCATTCTTGGTTTCATCGCTTTCCAGTTTATGATCCGCAACACCGTCGTGCGTGTGGATACGCAGGTCACGCTGAAGGAAGACGCGCCCAAGTTCAACCCGCTGAAGGCTACCGGCCACTTCCTGCGCAACCGCGCGGCAGTGGGCGCCACGCTGGCCCCTGTCGGCCTGTTCATCGGTATGTACGGCGCTCAAACTGCTCTTCAAATCATGTTCCAATCCTATTTTAAAAACGCTCGTATTTCCGGTATCATCGGCATGCTTTCTTATGTCGGCCTGTTCCTGTTCATCCCCTTTGTTGGCAAAATCGTCAGCAAAATCGGCAAGAAGGAAGCTATTACCATCGGTGCTTGTGTCAGCGTTTTGGCCTATATCCTGATGTTTATTCTGCCCATCACTCCGGACGGCAAGGGTTTGGCGCTGTTTGTTGTCTGCCAGCTTCTGAATGCCATTGGCGGCGGCATTGGCCAGTGCGTGAGCTGGTCTCTGATGGCCGACGCGATGGACTACGAGGAATGGAAGTTCGGCACCCGCAACGAAGGCACCACCTATGCGCTGCACTCCTTCTTCCGCAAGCTGGCGCAGGGCATTGGACCGTCTCTTGGCCTTATGGCTGCCACATGGCTGGGTTACAACGCTGCCTTGGGTGCAAACCAGACCATCGAGGTTGCTACCAATATGCGCTATCTGACAGCCGGTGCATATCTGCTGAGTGCTGTCCTGCAGTTGATTGCTTACGGTGTTATCTACAATCTGGACAAGAAAACACTGGCTCAGATGGAAAAAGATCTCGGCAAGCGCCGCGACGACGCCAAGGCCGATCTCTCCAAGATCATCGGCGGCGAAGACTGATTCTGACCGTTCTCCTTCAAATATTTTCACACTCAAACAAAACGGCGCGCTGCCTGTGCAGCGCGCCGTTTTGCTATGCACTTGGCAGCAGGCTATGGTAACTGCTGCCGGGGATGGAGAAAGCCTTGTCAGAACCGCAGCGAAAGGCAGCTGAGCCCGCCGTCTATCTTCTTATATTCCGAAGTATCACACGTCAGGGTTTGATAGCCCGCCGCCTGCACCGCCTTCAATACCTTGGGATACCCTTCCGGCACAATGACCTTTCCGTTCACCCAAATGCAGTTTGCTGCGTACGGCTCGTCCTTCGGGACGGTTATTTTCGTATATCCTTCAAATGCAGGTTTTGTGCAGAACTCACCCGCGGTGAGCATCACACCGTTTTCCAGATAAACCACGCCTGTTTTCAGGTGCAGCACCTCGGTGAGCGGTACGCCCACCACCTTGCAGCCGAACGGTTCCAGAATATTCGCCAGCTGCTTCACACCCTCAGGGTTGGTGCGCCCGGAGAGCCCTACATAAAAGGTATCGCCGCACATCATCACGTCGCCGCCCTCCAGCGTACCGGGTGCTTTTATATGAAAAATTTTGTCGGGCGGATAAAATTCCGCCACTGCCGGCTCAATGGCTGCCGTTTCGCCCTTGCGGCTGGGTGCGCCGGGATTTGTGATCACCGCGCAGTATTTCGTCAGCACCGCGGCGTCCTCTACAAAGCAGCTGTCCGGATATGCCTCGTCTGCGGGCAGTACCGTTACATCTACGCCGCATTGCCGGAGCGTCTCAATATATGCCCTGTGCTGTTCCAATGCTTTTTCATAATCCGGAGCACCCAGCTCCGGGTGGCCGGTAATGCCGTGCACCATTGCGGTGCACGGCGTTTTTACGATCACATGGCTGAACATCTTCGGCTCACTCCTTTTCCGCCGCCAGCTTTTCCTTCAGCTTGGCCTGCACGGTAATGGGCAGGCCGAACAGATGAATGAAGCCCGCGGAATCCGCCTGGTCATATACCGAATCTTCGCCGAAGGTCGCCAGATCCTCACTGTACAGGCTGTACGGAGATGTAGTTCCCGCCGGAATGATATTGCCCTTGTACAGCTTGAGCTTCACATCACCGGTCACATTCTCCTGCGTTTTGTCCACAAAGGCGGACAACGCCTCGCGCAAGGGCGTGTACCACTGGCCGTTGTAAACGATATCGGCAAATTTCTGCGCCACCAGCGCCTTATAGTGAGCGGTCTCCTTGTCCAGGCACAGCATTTCCAGCTGCTCGTGGGCAAAATACAGGATGGTGCCGCCCGGCGTCTCGTACACACCGCGGCTTTTCATGCCCACAAGACGGTTTTCCACAATGTCGATGATGCCGATGCCGTTCGCGCCGCCCACAGCGTTCAGCTCTTTCAGCAGTGTGCTGGCCTTCATGGCCTTGCCGTCCAGCGCGGTGGGCTTGCCCTTTTCAAAATGAATGGTAATATAGGCGGGCGTGTCGGGCGCCTGCTCGGGCGCGACGCCAAGCTCCAAAAACCCCGGTTTTGCGTAATCCGGCTCGTTTGCAGGGTCCTCCAGGTCCAACCCCTCGTGGGAAAGATGCCACAGGTTTTTATCCTTGGAATAATTCGTTTCACGGTTGATCTTCAGCGGCACATGGTGCGCCTCTGCATAGTCGATCTCCTCTTCGCGGCTCTTGATGTCCCATTCGCGCCAGGGAGCGATGATTCCCAGGTCCGGTGCAAAGGCTTTTATGGCAAGCTCAAAGCGTACCTGGTCGTTGCCCTTGCCCGTGCATCCGTGGCAGATAGCGTCCGCGCCTTCCTTTTTGGCAATCTCTACCAGCTTCTTCGCAATGGGCGGGCGCGCAAAGCTGGTTCCCAGCAGGTAGGTGCCTTCGTATGCACCGTGGGAATGATATAGTCTTCCACAAACTCGTCCACAAGGTCCATCACATACAGCTTGCTGGCGCCGGTGGCAAGCGCCTTGGCCTCCAGTCCGTCCAGCTCTGTTCCCTGCCCTACGTCTCCGGCGGCGGCAACGACCTCGCAGCCGTAATTCTCTTTCAGCCAGGGAATGATGATGGAGGTATCCAGCCCGCCGGAATAGGCGAGCACCACTTTTTTGTACTGCTTTTTCTGCTTTTCCATGTTCGTTCGCTCCTATTGCAAATATCGTCTGCCGGGACTCCGGCGTTTGTGCCCGGCCTTTTTCCGGGGAAATACCGCTGCCGCGTTACAGCACCTTGGAGAGGAAGCTTTTCAGGCGCGGATTCTGCGGGGATGCAAACAGCGCGTGCGGCTCATTCTGCTCCATCACACATCCGTCATCCATAAACAGCACCCGTGTGGATACCTCGCGCGCAAACCCCATCTCGTGGGTCACAATGACCATTGTCATGCCCTCCCGGGCCAGTTCGCGGATAAGGTCCAGCACTTCGCCCACCATCTCAGGGTCCAGCGCACTGGTAGGCTCGTCAAAAAGCATCACTTCCGGCTCCATGGCCAGCGCGCGTACGATGGCGATGCGCTGCTTCTGCCCGCCGGAAAGCTTATTTGGATAGGCGTCCGCTTTGTCCGCCAGGCCGATACGCTCCAGCAGACGCATGGCCTTTTCATCCGCCTCTGCCGGTGTCTGCAGCTTCAGGTTGACGGGAGCCAACGTGATATTCTGTTTCACCGTCAGATGCGGGAACAGGTTGAAATGCTGGAATACCATACCCATCTTCCGGCGGATGCGGTTGATGTCACAGTCCTTTGCGGTGATGTCCTTGCCCTCGAACCATATCTCTCCGCCCGTGGGCTCCTCCAGCCTGTTCAGGCACCGCAGAAAGGTGCTTTTTCCGCTGCCCGACGGACCGATGATGGCGATTTTTTCGCCCTTTTCAATGGTCTCCGTCACGCCCTTGAGCACCATATTCCCGCCGAAGGCCTTTTGCAGATTTTTAACCTCGATCACTTTGCGCCAGCCTCCGTTCCATTTTTTTCTGAATGGCTGTCATGCCTACCACCAGCAGCAGATAAATGGCCGCCGCAATGAACAGCGGCGCGCTGTTGAACGCGATGCCCCGGATGGAATCGGATACCTTCGTCAGATCCCGCGCGGCGATATATCCCGCCACACTGGTCTCTTTAAGCAGCGCGATGAACTCGTTGAACAGCGCGGGCAGAATATTTTTGACCGCCTGCGGCAGCACGATGAGCCGCATCGTCGCGCTCTCGGAAAGCCCGAGGCTTCGCCCTGCCTCCGCCTGTCCAAGGTCGATGGAAGCGATGCCGCCCCGGATGATCTCTGCCACATAAGCGCCCGAGTTGACGCCGAAGGCGAACACGCAGGCCTCAAAGCTGCCGTTGAACAGGATTGTGTAGGCGATCAGGAGCTGTACGACGATGGGCGTGCCGCGGATGACCGTGACATATATACCGCAGGCGGCATTTACTGTTTTCCAGCCAAAGCTCTTTTTGCCACCGGCATAATATTTCACCAGCGCCACCAGCACGCCGATGCACACGCCGATCAGGCACGCCAGCGCCGCCAGCGCTATAGTCATCCCCAACCCCTCGAGATATTGAACCCATCGGCCTTTGTACACCGTCACCTTATAAAAATCGCTCAGCAGCTTGTTCAAGTCGTTCCAAAAATTTTCCACGGAGGGATAGCCCCTTTCCTTATTTGCTCTGACGCATGCTCCCGAAAGCTGCACGGCCCGCGCAGCGCGGGCCGTGCGCTTTTTCCGCCTGCCCTCCGGACGTCAGCCCTCTGCGCAGATCTTCAGATGCTTATCCGTCAGCGACTCCACTGTGCCGTCGTCCATCGCCTTCTGCAGCACACTGTTGACGACCTCCAGCAGGTCCTCGTTGCCCTTGGCCACGCCCATGGCCATTTCCTCCTCAGTGAGAAGCTGCTCCACAGTTTCCAGTGCATCCGGGTTCGCCATTGCCAGCGTCTGCGCAGGCACCTTGTCCAGGATGGCCGCGTCCGCTTTTCCTCCCATCACAGCCGTAGCGCATTCATTGGCATTTTTAAACGCCAGCGGTTCAATGCCAAGCTCTTCCTGTGCGTAGATGTGAGCGGTCGTGCTCTCCTGCACAGCGATATTCTTTCCCGCAAGGTCGTCGGCCGTCTTGATATCGCTGCCCTTCGGCACCAGCAGGATCAATCCGTTCAGTGTATAAGTAATGGAGAAATCAATTTGCTCCGCGCGCTCGGACGTAGCCGTCATACCCGCTGCAATGAGCTGCCCCTTACCGCTTTTCAGCGATTCGATCAGCAGGTTGAAGTCCATATCCAGCACTTCCAGCTCCACGCCCAGCTCATCGGCCACCAACTGCGCCAGGTCGATGTCCACACCGGCCGGCTTGCCGTCCTCGCCCAGATATTCGAACGGCGGAAAACCCGTGGCCGTCATCATCGTCAGGACGCCTTTTTCCTGAATCTCCTCCACAACGGACGTCCCGCCTGCTGAGTCCTGGCCGGATGCCCCGGAGGACGCGGACGCGCTGCCCGCCGCCGAGCTTGCCGGAGCGGATGCGCCCGAACCGCCGCAGGCCGCCAGGCCCAACATCAGAACCGCTGACATTGCAAATGCCAATATCTTTTTCATAACTCCCATGCTCCCTCTCTTGTTCCCATTTTGTGCGCCGCCCCTCCGGCGGCTTCCATGGCATTATTATATTCGCATATCTATTCATTGTCAACGAATTTTTATGCTATTTGTTTCTTTTCTGCACATTGCACAGCATTTAACCCTCCGTGCGCGCCTTCATAAGCATATTTATACAAAATTGAAT
>OOAG01001527.1_pt1 | contig 16995 bp, 20 predicted proteins | sample 1671461 | NCBI WGS metagenome assembly OOAG01 (sample SAMN06348159, study PRJEB24527) | human gut metagenome | biome: human gut; feature: ankylosing spondylitis patient; material: feces | host: Homo sapiens | place: China | collected 2015-10 | reverse complement strand
GGACTCGAACCCCAGACCCCCTGCGTGTGATGCAGGTGCTCTAACCAGCTGAGCTAATCCTCCGAATCGGAACAAGAGAATTATACCACAACCGAAGTGGATTGGCAAGCCCTAATTTTGATTTTTTCGCAATTTTTTCCCACTGCGAGGCAGTTGCTCTTTTGCGCAAAATGGTGTATACTGAAATTGCGCATTCCAGCGCAAAAAGAGAGGTTTTTTCAATGCTGACACTTCGTGGGATCATTACCATTCTGGTGCTGGCAGGGCTGTTTGCCCTGGCAGTGGTCTGGATCTCCAAGCAGGGCGGCTGGAAAGGCGAAGGCTGCGGCGGCAACTGCGCCTCCTGCCACCAGCACTGCGATACTCCGGAAAAAAAAACGCACTGACTGCAATGCCCCCGGATGGCTGTCCGGGGGCATTTTGCGTCACAGGGCACCGTAGCGGGCGGCAAAAACGGCTACGGTGCTCAGCAGATCGAGCTGGGCTTTCTGGTAGGTGGTGCGTCCGATGCAGAGCCGCTCCAGCACATCCTCCTCCTTGCGGCGCTCCAGGTAGCGCAGCTGGAGCAGGCCTGCACGGATGGGGTCGGCGGTGCGGTAATACTCCTGCGTCTGCTGGATGGCCCGGGCCCAGCCCCAGTTGGCCGGGCTGCGGGCCCACTGGCGGGTACCGTAGTTCTGCAGGGCCTCCCGGGTCTTTCTGCGCTGTTCAGCGGTCATCACGCCGCCCCCTTTCTTTGGCACATCCGGGTGCCCGGGCCAAAGAAGCAGGCATCCCGCTGTTCCATGGTCAGCCCCAGCATGGCAGAAAGACGGTCGGCTTCGCTGACTTTGAAATCGCTCTCGTCGTTCAGCTTCTGATGCAGGGCGCTGCTGCTGATGCCCAGCACCCGTGCCACATGGCCCAGCTTGAGGCCCTGGCTTTCAATGTAGGCGCGGATCTGTGTGGTATTTGTCATCAAAGGTTCTCCTTTCATCTGGATCTCTGCGTGTCGTTTCACAATCTTTGGTTGTATTATAGTTCGACGTTGATTTTTTGTCAACTATTTTACCAAAATCGCGCGAAAATCGTTGATTTTTAAGAACTTTTCTGATATACTCACGGCAGAACATTCTTTTTCAGGAAAAGCGAGGTCTCTGCCATGTCAGAACTTTCCCGCCGTATCTTACAGCGTCGGCTCGAGCTGGGGCTCTCTCAGGAAGAGCTTGCCCAGCGGATGGGCTACCGCTCCAAATCCTCCATCACCAAGCTGGAAAAAGGGGTCAACGACATCCCGCAGTCCAAGGTGGAGGAGTTTGCCGCTGCATTGGAGACCACCCCCGCATGGCTGATGGGGCTGGAAAACACTGCGTTTGTCCCGCCGGGGTTTGAGCCCCTGCCCGAAATGGTGCGGGTGCCGCTGGTGGGCAGCATTGCCTGCGGCTCTCCCATCACCGCCGAACAGAACATCGAATGCTACATCGGCGTTCCTGCCGCATGGCACGCCGACTTTGCCCTGACCTGCCACGGCAGCAGCATGGCCCCCACCATCTGCGATGGCGACATCGTCTGCATCCGCTGCCAGCCCGAGGTGGAGCAGGGCGAGATCGCCGCCGTGCGGATCGGCGACGAGGCTACCTTAAAGCATTTTCACCGGCAGGGCGACACCGTTATGCTGCTGGCCGACAACGCCGCCGTCTGCCCGCCCATGATCTATGCCGGGCCGCAGTTGAACGAGATCCAGATCGAGGGCAGAGCCGTGGGCTTCTGCAGAGGTTTATAATATGAGCAACGAAACCATGACCCTGAAGGTCATCGCACACATCCACACCGCCTTCCCCACCAAGTTCGGCATCCCCCGGCAGAGCGGGCTGGTGGACGGCCTGCGGGGCGAGATCATCTTCACCCCGGAATACCGCAACGCCGATGCCCTGCGCGGACTGGAGGATTTCAGCCACATCTGGCTGGTATGGCAATTCTCCGGCGCGGTGCGGGAGAGCTGGTCTCCCACCGTCCGGCCCCCGCGCCTGGGCGGCAACACCCGGATGGGCGTGTTTGCCACCCGCTCCCCCTTCCGGCCCAACCCGCTGGGCCTTTCCAGCGTCAGGCTGGAGGCCATCGAGCACCGCCCCGAAGTGGGCCCGGTGCTCATCGTGCGGGGCGCAGACCTGATGGACGGCACCCCCATCTACGACATCAAGCCCTACATCCCCTACGCCGACTGTCACCCGGACGCGGCGGCAGGCTTCACGGCCCAGACCCAGACGCACAGGCTGCAGGTCGAATGCCCGCCGGAGCTGTGGGAGACCGTGCCCGCCGCCGAGCGGGACGGCCTGCGGGGCGTGTTGGAAAACGACCCCCGTCCCTCCTACCAGCACGACCCGGAGCGGGTATACGGAATGGAATTTTCCGGATTGGAAGTCCATTTTGTCGTAGATGGTGCTGTTCTGACCGTGACCGGCATCACCCGCCGCTGAGAGGTGCCGCCGTGGAACTGCGTACCATCAACACCTTTTTGCATATTGCGGAGCTGCACAGCTTTTCCCGTGCGGCACGGGAGCTGGGGTATTCCCAGTCGGCGGTCTCCGCGCAGGTGGCCCAGCTGGAAGCCGAATTGGAAACGCCGCTCTTCGACCGGGTGGGCAAAACGGTCCGCCTGACCGATGCCGGGCAGACCTTTCTGACCTATGCCCGCTCCCTGCTGGCCACAGCCGAGCAGGCCAAAGCGGCCCTGCAGCCTGCCCGGCAGGTCAGCGGCACCCTGCGGGTGGCACTGGCGGATTCGGTCTGCAGCACCTTTCTGCCCGACCTGCTGCAGCGGTATCACGCCCTCTGCCCGCAGGTAGAGCTGGTACTCCGCACCGCCACCGACGATGAGATGCTCCAGATGCTGGGTTCCAATCAGATCGACCTGGCATACACGCTGGACAAGCCGCTGCTGCAGCCCAGCTTTGTGCTGGCTGTGGATGAGCCGGAGCCTATCTGCGTGGTGGCCCCCGCCGGGCACCCATTGGCCGGGCAGGCGGAAGTCACGCTACAGGAACTGGCCGGGCAGGAGTTCCTGCTGACCGAGCGGGGCATGAGCTACCGCGATGCCCTCGACCAGTGCATGGCGGCGCAGGGGCTGGCCATCAAGCCCTTCCTCGAGCTGGGCAGCGCTTCCCTGCTCTGCCAGATGGTCGAGCACGGCATGGGGCTCTCCTTCCTGCCCGAGTACATCGTACAGAACGCCCTTGCCGCCGGAACGCTGGCTCGCCTGAATGTCCCCGCCTGCCGCGTGGAGATGCGGCGGCAGCTGTTCTACCACAGGGATAAATGGCTCACCCCCCAGATGAAAGCATTCATCACGCTGGTGCAGAGATAAAGACAGCGATAAAAAATAAGCCTTTCCGTTGGTGTCACACTGTGAGGTGCACCACACGGAAAGGCTTGTTATTTACATTATTTTTTCAACAGGTCGGAAAGGCACTGCACCGTCCGGCCGTGGTAGCCGGTGACGGTCTCGGCGTGGAGCAGGCTGCTCAGGACGCTTTCCTCCACACACTCGGCCACCGCCCGGAACAGCGGGTTGATGGCATCATCGTGGAGCATCTCCATGGGCAGGAGGGCTTTGTCCGAGTAATGCGGCATCCGGTTGGCCGTGGTAAAGGCCAGAACGATCTCACCCGAACCGTTGCCGCAGGCACTGCCGGTGCGGGAAAGCCCCACCAGCGCCCGGTGGCAGAGCCGCCGCAGCTGGCGCTCACTCAGGGGGATATCTGTTGCCAGCACCGTGATGATGGAGCCCTTGTCCTCATGGGGCGGGATGCGGGCTTCCAGCAGCTCGTGGATGGGTGTGCCCGCCACGATGAGGTCATCGAAGGTGGCATGATTGGAGAGCACCAGTGCCCCGATGGTGTAGGACTTACCGTCCAGCTCCACCAGCCGGGAGGCAGAACCGATGCCGCCTTTCAGCCCGTGGCAGCGCATTCCGCGTCCGGCACCCACTGCACCCTCGGCGAAATCAGCTTTACAGTCTGCCAGAGCGGCAGCCACATGTGCCTCGGTGACATGCAGGCCCCGGATGTCGTTCAGGCCGCTGTCGTTGCACTCGCAGACGACCGGGTTCACACTGCCAGTGGTCTCGCAGATATCGGGATTGCGCTCCAGCATATATTTGACCAGCGCCGTTTCCACGGTGCCCACACTCAGGGTGTTGGTAAACAGGATGGGGGTCTCCAGCGTGCCCAGCTCATCGATCTGGACAAGGCCCGTGGTCTTGCCGAAGCCGTTGATGACATGGCAGGCCGCCAGCACTTTGTCATGGAACACATCCCCGGGGTGGGGCAGCAGCGCGGTCACACCGGTCTGGATGTCGCCATCCGCCAGTGTGCAATGGCCCACCGTCACGCCCGGCACATCACTGATCTTATTGCGCTCCCCGTGGGGCAGATGCCCCACCCGGAAGCCCCATTCATTCTTATCGATTCCCATAAATACCTCTCCGTTATTGCTTTCCAATACCGCCCCTCCTGATCCGAAAGGCAGAAAAACAGTCGTGCGTAAACCTGGCTTCCCCATGGGGGAGTTGCCGCAGGTAGCTGAGCGGGTTCACCCCTCAGAGTGCTTCACGCGCTGCATCTCTCCCAGATCATAGGGGGTGTTCTGGTAGACATAATAGTTCAGCCAGTTTTCATACAGCAGATGGGCGTGCGCGCGCCAGCGGAAGAGCGGCGGCTGGCCGGGGTCATCGTTGGGGTAGTAGTTTTTGGGCACTGCAATGGGCAGGCCCTTGGCCACATCCCGCTTGTACTCCGCATCCAGCGTATATTTGTCGTACTCCGGGTGGCCGATGACAAAGATCTGACGGCCGTTCTCGGTGCTCATCAGGAAAGGCCCTGCCTCATCGCTCTCGGCAAGGATGCGCAGCGCACTGCAGTGGTCGATATCCTCCCGGCTCATGGCGGTGTGGCGGCTGTGGGGGGCGTAGAACACCTCATCGAAGCCGCGCACCAGCGGGTTGGAGGGCCGGATGACCCGGTGCTCGAACACGCCGAACATCTTGGCAGGCAGCAGCTCCTTGCGGATGCCGTAGTGGTAGTACAGGCCCGCCTGAGCACCCCAGCAGACATGCAGGGTGGAATAGACGTTCGTCTCGCTGAAATCCATGATCTCGCACAGCTCCGGCCAGTAATCCACCTGCTCAAAGTCCATGGTCTCCACCGGAGCGCCGGTGATGATCATGCCGTCGTAGCGGTTATGCTTCACCTCGTCGAAGGTCTTATAAAAGGCCTCCAGATGGGCCGCGGAGACGTGCGTTGCCTCATGGCTCATCGTCTGCAGCAGGGTCATGTGCACCTGCAGCGGCGTGTTGGCCAGCAGCCGGGCGATCTGGGTCTCGGTGGCGATCTTGGTGGGCATCAGGTTCAGGATCAGGATCTCCAGCGGGCGGATATGCTGGGACGCTGCCCGCTCCCGGTGCATGACAAAGACGTTTTCCTCGTACAGGGCATCGTAGGCGGGGAGCGTTTTCGGGATGATGAGGGGCATAGATTCTCTCTCCTTTAAGGGGATTTTATGTTTGGCATCGGAGCGAAGCGAAAACATCGAAGCGCGCCGGAATGCCAAGGGCTCCCCTACTAGGGGAGCTGGCGAGCGCCAGCGAGACTGAGAGGTTTTATCCGTCTCAAATCTTATCCAAAGCCTGTGCGATATCTGCGATCAGATCCTCGGCGCTTTCCAGACCGCAGCTCATGCGCACCAGCTCTGCGGGCACACCGGCGGCTTTCAGCTGCTCATCGTTCATCTGGCGGTGGGTGCTGGATGCAGGGTTCAGGCAGCAGGTGCGGGCATCGGCCACATGGGTCTCGATGGCTGCCAGCTTCAGATTCTTCATAAAGATGCTTGCAGCCTCACGACCGCCGGCCAGACCAAAGCTGACCACGCCGCAGCTGCCATTCGGCAGATACTTCTCCGCCAGTGCATGGTACGGGCTGGACTCCAGGCCGCAGTAGTTCACGTAGGCCACCTTGGGATGGCTTTCAAGGAACTCTGCCACGGCCATGCCGTTGGCGCAGTGGCGCTGCATCCGCACATGCAGGCTTTCCAGACCGAGGTTCAGCATGTAGGCGTTCATGGGCGACTGCATGGAGCCAAAGTCACGCATCAGCTGCGCGGTAGCCTTGGTGATAAAGGCACCCTCTTTGCCGAAACGCTCGGCGTAGGTGATGCCGTGGTAGCTGTCGTCCGGGGTGCACAGGCCGGGGAACTTCTCGGCATGGGCCATCCAGTCGAACTTACCGCCGTCCACGATGGCACCGCCCAGCACCGCGCCATGACCGTCCATGTACTTGGTGGTGGAGTGGGTCACGATATCCGCGCCCCACTCAAAGGGGCGGCAGTTGACCGGCGTGGGGAAGGTGTTGTCCACGATCAGCGGCACACCGTGGGCGTGAGCAGCCTTGGCAAACTTCTCAATGTCCAGCACGGTCAGGGCCGGGTTTGCGATGGTCTCGCCGAACACCACCTTGGTGTTGGGCTGGAATGCGGCGTTCAATTCTTCCTCGGTGCACAGCGGATCAACAAAGGTGGCTTCAATGCCCATTTTCTTCATGGTGACGGAGATCAGGTTGAAGGTGCCGCCGTAGATGGTACTGGATGCCACGATATGGTCGCCTGCTTCGCAGAGGTTGAACAGAGCAAAGAAGTTTGCAGCCTGACCGCTGCTGGTCAGCATTGCGGCCGTGCCGCCTTCCAGCTCGCAGATCTTCTTAGCCACAAGGTCGCAGGTGGGGTTCTGCAGACGGGAATAGAAGTAGCCGTCAGCTTCCAGATCAAACAGCTTGCCCATATCCTCGCTGGTGGCATACTTGAAGGTGGTGGACTGGATAATGGGGATCTGGCGGGGTTCGCCGTTGCCGGGGGTGTAACCGCCCTGCACACAGATGGTATCGCGATTCATACTACATACTCCTTTACTGGGTTTGTCCATATAGCACAATTCCCCGCAGGAGTGCTACAGCCTCCGGCGGGGAATTGAAACGTTAAATTTTAGTTCCCGTTCGGGGGCAAAATGAGGAGAGGACTCCTTCCGTCAAAGCCTTTCGGCTTTGGCAATACCGGAAAGTTTTCCTCTTCGCCAGAGGCTCCCTCTCCGGGGGAGCTGGCGCACGAAGTGCGACTGAAGGAGTTACTTCCGCAGCCGCTTATCGCTTCTGGTGGCCCAAGCAGTGCCCAAAGTCTGGAACACCTGAACCATCAGCACCAGCAAAATGACACACACGATCATGATATCGGTCTGGTAGCGGTAATAGCCGTAGGACAAAGCGATCTTGCCCAGACCGCCGCCGCCAATGACACCGGACATGGCCGAGTAGCCCAGAATGGTGGTCAGTGCGGTGGTCATGCTGGAGATCAGGCCGGGCAGGCATTCCGGGATCATCACCTTGGTAATGATCTGGAACGGCGTTGCGCCCATGCTCTGGGCCGCTTCCACCACGCCCTCGTCCAGCTCGCGCAGGCTGGTCTCCACCAGACGCGCCACGAACGGGAAGGCTGCCGCCACCAGCGGAACGATGGTGGCTTTGGTACCCACCGTGGTGCCCACGATGGCACGAGTAAGCGGGAATACACAGATCATCAGGATCAGGAACGGAACACTGCGCAGGATGTTGATAACGATGTTGAGAATGTGCATCAGCCAGCCGGGCAGCGGCAGAATGCCGTCCTTATCACCGGCCACCAGCAGCACACCCAGCGGCAGGCCCAGCACCAGCGCAAACGCGGTGGAAAGGACCGTCACGTAAAAGGTCTCCCAGATGGCAAAGCCGTAATCTGCAATACTCATTCGCCGGTCACCTCCTCTACCGTAATGCCGGGCTGGGCGCGCATATAGGCCGCAGCCTGCTTTGCCTGCTCCACATCAGTGGGCAGCTTGAGCAGCATGGAGCCATAGCACTGGCCGCTCAGATCACGGGTGTCGGCACTGAGTACCGACACCAGAATGCCTTTTTCTGCGGCAAGGCTTGCCACCAGCGGCTTTGCCGTGGACGAACCGTTGAAGGTGACGCGCACCACATGGTCGTCCGGTGCAAAGCTGGACAGATCCCGTGCGGCGCTGCCGCCGTTGGGTGCCACCAGACGCTTTGCTGCGGGCGTTTTGGGGTTCGAGAAGATCTCCTGCACGGAGCCTTCCTCCACCACAACGCCGCCGTCCAGAATGGCAACGTGATCGCAGATCTCTTCCACAACGCTCATCTGATGGGTGATGACCACAACCGTGATGCCCAGCTTCTTGTTGATGTCCTTGATCAGGGTCAGGATAGCATGGGTGGTGTTGGGGTCCAGTGCGCTGGTGGCTTCATCGCAGAGCAGAACTTTGGGGTCCGTTGCCAGTGCGCGGGCAATGGCAATGCGCTGCTTCTGGCCGCCGGACAGCTGTGCCGGGTAGGCGTTGGCCTTATCGGGCAGGCCCACCACTTCCAGCAGCTCTCTGGCACGCTTTTCGGCATCCGCCTTTTTCACACCGGCCAGCTCCATGGGGAAGCAGATGTTCTTCAGACAGCTGCGCTGCATCAGCAGGTTGAACTGCTGGAAGATCATGGTGATATCGCGGCGGCGCTCACGCAGCTGGGCTGCGTTTAAAGTCTCCATAGCGGTGCCGTCGATCACAACGCTGCCCTCGGTGGGGCGTTCCAGCAGGTTGATGCAGCGCACCAGCGTGGATTTGCCCGCACCGGACATGCCGATGATGCCATAAATGGAACCATCCGGGATGGTGAGGTTGATGTCCTTCAGCGCATTCACCGCGCCGTCCTTCATCTGGAAGGTCTTGGAAAGATGTTTGATCTCGATCACAGAAATTGCTCCTTGCTGTTGAATAAACTCCTTCAGTCAAACCCTTGCGGGTTTGCCAGCTCCCTCATGGAGGGAGTCTGAAACAGAACGGTCAGGCAAAGGCCCCCTCCCCGAGGGGGCTGTCACCGCAAGGTGACTGGGGGAGTTTGCTTAGCCCTCGATCGGTGCCAGACTGTCCTGCTTGCCGCCGTAGATGCCCATAGGCTCCACGTGGATGCCGGCAACCGTCACCAGATGGGTGCCGTGCTCTGCATTGAAGTCGTCCAGATACGGCTGATGCTGGAAATAGTTGGTATCGCACTGGCCGTCCTCAACGATGTTGTTGGGAATGATGTAGTCGTCGTACTCCTGAATATCCAGCGTGATGCCCTTTTCGGCCAGAATGTCCTTGCAGATCTCCAGAACCTCGCAGTGAGGAGCCGGAGTAGCAGCGCAGCTGACGGTCTCGCCGTTCAGTGCATCGTAGTCGATGGAGGAGTCATAGCCGTCGGTGGGGTTCTCCACAACGGACACCACAGCGCCCTTGTAGTTTTCATCCATGAACTCCTTCACCTTCTGGCTCTGCAGAGCAGCGGCCAGAGCCTTGATCTTCGGCTCTTCCTGATTGCCGTCCTTGCAGACCAGAATGTTGACGTAAGCAGAGGTGCCGTCCTCCATTGCCAGAGCATCGGTCATGGGGTCCAGACCAGCGGAGATGGCGTAGTTGGAGTTGATGACGGCGTAGTCCTCGTCCTGCAGGACGTTGGGCACCTGAGCAGCCTCGACCTCATCGACGGAAACATTCAGAGGGTTCTCCTCGATGTCCTTTGCGGTTGCGGTCAGGCCTGCATCAGCCTTCAGCTTAAAGAAGCCGTTCTTCTCCAGCAGGGTCAGGGCGCGTGCCTCGTTGGTGGTGTCGTTGGGCACAGCCACCTTCACCTTGTCCAGCTTAGCCACAGCAGAAGACGCTGCGGAAGAAGCAGTGCCGGAAGCAGCGGAAGATGCGGTGGAAGAAGAACCGCCGCATGCGGTCAGGGCAGCTGCAGCAGCTGCAGCACCGGTAACTTTCAGAAAATCACGACGAGTAATCATAGTTTTGTTCCCTCTCTATTTGCTTATTATAATGTACAGCGGCCCGCACGGCACAGTTCCGTGCTAAGGGCCTTTGACGGATGCATGAAAAAAGCTCCCGTCCTTGACCTTGAGCCAACGCTCAGACAAGGACGGGAGCATAACATACTTCCGTGGTACCACCTTGGTTTACCGCACCCTTGCGGGCACAGCCTCAATGCTGCGGCAGCTTTGCTGCTTACAGCCGGACGCTGTAACGGGCGCATCCCGTTGCAAACTTAGCGCTCATGCACCTCGCCTGCACAGCTCCGAGACCATTTTCAGCTTCCTGTTTCCTGCCCTTTTCCATCGCCCGGGCTTTCTGGTAAGGATCAATGCGAAGGCCTACTCTTCTCTTCACAGCCATTTTTGTGATATTGCATTTATAATAATCCAATCGACCGGATTTGTCAACACCTACAACGAAGTTTTTTAGTAGGAAATTGCGTTTTTTTATCTTGTGCGCCAGCCGCGGACATGGTAGAATAAGACAGCATTATTTATAAAGGAGGTGCGGCAATGAACAGCCGCGAGGTTTTCCCGGATGAAGAACTGCGCCGCCGCATCATGGATTTTATCATGGCGGCGGGCCAGACATTGCTGGAAAACGGTGCCGAGGTGTTCCGGGTGGAGCAGACCATGGAGATCATGGCCCGGTCATTCCACCTGCGGGAGTTCCATGTTTACGTGCTGACCAACGGCATCTTTGCCAGTGCGGGCACCGCCGAGATCAGCGAGGTGCGCAATGTGCCTACCCGCACCACTCATCTGGGCCGGGTGGCGGCAGTGAACGCCCTCTCCCGCGAGATCGCAGAGGGCAGCATGTCGCTGGACGAAGCCGAGAGCCGTCTGGTGCTGGCGCGGCGCATCCCTTTTCCCAAGAACTGGGTGCAGCTGGTCAGCGGCATGTGCGGTGCCTTCTGCTTTGCGCTGATCTTCGGCGGCACACTGCGCAGTGCACTGGCGGCGGCACTGGCAGGCTTTCTTGCCAGCGGCTATTTGCTGCTGTGTGAGCAGCACGAGCTGCCCGGCGGCTTCCGCAAGATCAGCTGTGCTGCACTTATCACGCTGGTGTGCATTCTGGCCTGCCGAATGCTGGGCACACCGGCCAGTCATTCTATTATCGGTTCGCTGATGATCCTGACCCCCGGCATCGCCTTTACCATGGGCATCCGCGACTTTGTACACGGAGATTACCTCTCTGGCACCATCCGCATGATCGATGCGCTGCTCATTGCAGCCAGCATTGCCATTGGCACCGGCCTTGTGCTGAGCCTCTATACATTCTTTACGGGGGTGGTGGTCGCATGATGTTGACCAGTACACAAATTGGGGAGCTGGCCGCGCAGTTCTTTATTGCCGGCGCAGGCACCCTGAGTTTTGCCGTTCTGTTCGGCTGTCCGCGCAAAAGCCTGCCCTTCTGCGGGCTGGTGGGTGCCGTGGGCTGGTTTGTCTACGAGCTGGCCGTGATGCTGGGGGCAGACAGTGCCGCAGCCTCCCTGCTGGCGGTCATTCCGCTCACCCTGCTCACCCGCGTGTTTGCCATTGTGCTTAAAATGCCGGTAACGGTGTTCCTGCTGTCCGGCATCTTCCCGCTGGTGCCCGGCGCGGGCATCTACTACACCGCCTACTATTTTATACAGGGCAACAATGCACTGGCCCTTTCCAACGGCATCAGCACCTTTAAAGTAGCCGTTGCGCTGGCCATCGGCATCAGTCTGGTGCTGTGTGTGCCGCTGCCGAAGCGGAAGTAAGACCCTCTCCGTCATCTCGCTTTGCTCGATGCCAGCTCCCCCGAAAGGGGGGAGCTTTTTTGCTCCTAACCGGTAGATGCTTAAAGTTCCCCCTTCGGGGGAGCTGGCGAACGCAGTGAGCCTGAGAGGGTTCATCCGTTCCCTTGGGGAAGCTGGCAAAGCCGCAGGCTTTGACGGAAGGGGTTGCCCGCTGCCGAAAAAACGGTGGAACTGACTATAAACGTAAAAGAGCGGCAGTCGCACGACTGTCGCTCTTTTTGTACTTAAAAACAGGGCGGTAGCCGTGTTGACTACCGCCCTGTTGGTGCTATTTGAGTTTTTTCAAAAAACTTCTGTGCCAGGAAATCAGAGCTTGATCACAATGAACATAGTATCGAAGGGACGAACCTTCAACAGCTCTTCCACCGTGCCGTAGTCGGCGCTCAGCTTGTAGCCGTCCGGCAGCTGAATATCAGCAGCGCTGACGCCAGTTGCATCGACTGCAACCTCAGCCTTAGCCTTAATGATGTTGTTCGGCAGCTCCAGCAGTTTGACATCGATGGTCTTCTTGGTCGGAGTCATGGTCACATCAGTCACGAAGACGATGATGTACTCACCCTTGCTGTCATCCTTGCGGACTTCAACAACATCGTTCTCGTTCTCCAGATGGTAATCTTCGGGAAGCAGCTTCTTATCGATGTCAGCAACCTTCACAGAGTTCTCGGTCTTCAGAACATCAATCTTGGCAGTCTCACCCACAACGTTGGTCTTACCATCGCCTTCATCCTTCATAAAGATAACCGTAACAGGACGAGTGGTCACACCGGGAACCGCGGGGACATCGTTGCCAGAGCAGCCAGCCAGCACACCGGCAGCAGCCACAGCCAGAGCAGCCACACCTGCACCCTTGAGGAACTTACGACGAGAAATGTTAGACATAAGAATCAACCTCACAATCTTTTTGCATGCCCCGATCACTTTTTTGTGGAGCCTGCTTTTCCTATATAATACCCCCCCCCGTAACTGTTTGTCAAGTAAAATTTCAACAAAAAACAACACCAATAGGGCGGAGACCTTGTTGGCCGCCACCCTGTTGGTGTTGTTATCTTAAATTTTTAATTTAAAAATTCAAATAATTTTGAAAAATCCGGTTCAGCTTACTTGCGGCTGACGTAGACAGTTGCAATACCGTAGTTGATTGTAATATCGCCAACGGTATCCAGCTTATAGCCCTCGGGGATCTCCTTCAGCAGGCTGGTGTTAACGCCAATGGCATCCTTCTCCACTTCAACAATTTCGGTGCCAACTTCGCCGTCGCCTTCGCGGTTATAGTACTGAACCTGAACCTTCTTGGTATCCTTCTTGTCAACCGTGAAGGTAACGGTCTGCTTCTTCCAGTCGATGGGCTGGTCGCCAACAATACCGATCACATAGCCCTCGGGTGCCTTCACATCGTTAGAGTTCATCTTGGTTTCGGTCAGCTTAACATCCTTGACAATGATAGAATCGACCTCTTTGCCGTTACGGTCAACGAACTTGACGGTGACATCTTTTGCAGTCACTTCGGGAATCACGGGGACATCATCCTTGGAGCAGCCAGCCAGAACACCGGCAGCAGCCACAGCCAGAGCGGCGACACCTGCGCCCTTGAGGAACTTACGACGAGAAATGTTAGACATAAGAATCAACCTCACAATCTTTTCTGCACGCTCCGATCACTTTTTTTGTGGAGCCTGCTTTTCCTATATAATACCCCCCCCCCCCCGTAACTGTTTGTCAAGTGGTTTTTGGCATCTTTTGCCGCCGGATGCAGAAAACCAGGAGCGACCAAGAGAAAATCGTAAGTTCCGTCAAGCCCGGCAAAAAGGGCCGCTGCACAGCATCCCGTACAGCGGCCCTTTTTGTTCTCCGTTATTTTCATTCATTCTCAACATGTCTTGTTTTCATCTTCTGTCTGCTCATGTTCCCCTCTTGCCGCCCGCATCAGCCCGGCAAACAAAAAACCCAAATTGACCCCCAGAATAAAACCCACGATGCCTGCCGCCAATACCATTGCGCCGCCTCCTTTCTTCTACCATATTTTACCATATATCATTTGTCGGATGCAATCGCAGCCTGTCGCAAAAGGCAAGATCACTGCCCAACGTGAAGCTTTTTTGCGCCGGAGCGTTGCAAGACTCTGCCGCATCTGCTATACTTTTGACAACACTTATATAAAGGAGGTGCTCTTTATGTCTGTTATGGATACTCTTGTCAGCCGCCGCACCTACCGCCGCTTTGCACAGAAAGCTGTTCCGCAGGATGTGGTGGATGATATCGTCGAGGCCGTCCGCCTGTCCTCCTGCGGAGCCAACCGTCAGGCTGTGCGTCTGGTGGTGGTGAACAAGCCCGAGGCGGTGGCAAAGGTGCAGCCGCTGGTCAAGTGGGCTGCCTATCTGCCGCCGGAGCAGGGCACGCCCAAAGCCGACGAGCTGCCCACCCTGTATGTGGCCGTGGTGCAGGACACTTCCATCCCCGGCGACCTTGCCACCGATACCGGCATCGCCCTTGCCAACATGACCCTTGCCGCATGGGACAAAGGCGTGGGCAGCTGCATCATGGGCGCGATCAACAAGCCTGTCCTCACCGAACTGCTGGGCATTGAAGAACCGCAGAAGCTGGCATTCATGGTGGCGTTCGGCTACCCGGCCCACAAGGCTCACATTGTGCCGCTGACGGCTGAGACCGGCGTAAAGTATTATCTGGACGAGAACCGGGATTACTGCGTGCCAAAGCGGAGCAAAGAAGAGATCGCAAAATATCTATAATTTGTATATATACATTTCGTCGACGCATTTTTTGTATAATTGTTTTCAATTCGGTTTCAATTGATGAGATTTTTTGCACAAGTATTGACTTTTCAATTTGTACAATCTATACTAAATTCGTTCGCCAGATGTTCGATGAATCGCATCGTTCCGGCGTACCGCAAAAACATACAGTACATTTGAGGAGTGTTTGAATATGAAAAAGATTTCTCGTCGCAGCTTTCTGGCAGCTGCCGGTCTGTCCGTTGCCGCTCTGGCTCTGACCGCCTGCGGTGGTTCTTCCGCAAGCACCGCTTCCTCCGTGGCAAGCTCTGCTGCTTCTTCTGAAGCTGCTTCCACCAGCGCTGCCGCTGGCGAGCTGACCACCGTTGAGGCCGGCAAGCTGACCATGGCCACCAACGCAGCCTTCCCTCCGTACGAGATGACCACCGATGCAGGCGAGTTTGAGGGCATCGACATCGAGACTGCTCAGGCCATCGCTGACAAGCTGGGTCTGGAGCTGCAGATCGATGATATGGACTTTGACGCCGCTCTGCTGAGCGTGCAGCAGGGTAAGGCCGACATCGTTATGGCCGGCGTTACCGTTACCGACGAGCGCAAGGCCGTGATGGACTTCTCCGACAGCTACGCTACCGGCATCCAGTCCATCATCGTGCCCGAAGGCTCCGACATTGCTTCCCCGGATGATCTGGCAGGCAAGAAGATCGGCACCCAGCGCGGTACCACCGGCTACATCTACTGCTCCGATGACTTCGGCGACGACAATGTTGTGGCTTACGACGACGGTCTGACCGCTGTGCAGGCTCTGAACAACGGTCAGGTGGATGCAGTTGTCATCGACAACGCTCCCGCCCAGGAGTTCATTGCTGCCAACCCCGGCCTGAAGATCCTGGATACCAGCTACGCCGAGGAAGATTACGCCATTGGTATGGCAAAGGGTTCTTCTCTGGAAGATGCCGTCAACGCCGCTCTGAAAGAGCTGAAGGCTGACGGCACCCTGCAGTCCATCGTGGACAAGTACATCACCGCTGAATAATCCGGCGGCTGACATCTGAGCCACGGGGAGGCAGCCCCCAACTGGGGCACCTCCCCTTTTTTGGAAAAATAAGGTTACAAAATTCTAACAAAACAGGAAAGTGAGGATGCGAATGGCTGCTCAATACGAACTGCTCAAAGAGCTGCTCAACAGCGGCACCAAGCTCAGCTTCGGGCAGGAGTTCTTCTTCAAATTTTATCAGGCCTTCATCCTGAAAGACCGCTGGACGCAGTACATCAACGGCGTGAGCACCACCCTGCTGGTCACTGCCATTGCGCTGGCACTGGGCATCGTGCTGGGCAGCGTGGTGGCACTGGTGCGTGTGGCACACGACCAGCAGCGCCCCGGCCACAAGAACCCGGTGTTGGGCTTCTTCAACATCATCTGCGAAATTTACACCACCATCATCCGCGGCACACCCATGATGGTGCAGCTGCTCATCATGAGCATGGTCATCTTTGCCAACAGCCGCAACTTTACCATGGTAGGTGCGCTGGCACTGGGCATCAACTCCGGTGCCTATGTTTCGGAGATCATCCGCGGCGGCCTGATGGCCGTTGACCCCGGCCAGATGGAGGCCGGACGCAGCCTTGGCCTGAACTACATGACCACCATGGTGGTCATCATCATCCCGCAGGCCATCCGTGCGGTGCTGCCCGCACTGGGCAACGAGTTCATCGTCCTGCTGAAGGATACCTCCCTGATCACGGTCATCGGCGGCAAGGAGCTGCTGTACGCCGCGCAGGGCATCATGAACCGCACCTACGAGGCCATGTTCCCACTGCTGGGCGTTGCGCTGATCTACCTTGTGCTGGTCATGCTGTTCACCCGTCTGCTGGCAAAGTTTGAGAGGAGGCTTGCTCAAAGTGACCGATAAGATTCTGGAAGTCCGCGGCCTGACAAAGACCTACGGCGGCGAAAAAAAGCCGGGCGCAAAGCAGCCCACCCCCACGCTGGACGTGCTGAAGGGCATTGATATCGACATCTACCGCGGCGACGTGGTCTGCCTGATCGGCCCCTCCGGCTGCGGCAAATCCACCTTCCTGCGCTGCCTGAACCGGCTGGAGATCCCCACCAGCGGCTCCGTGAAGTTCGAGGGCACTGAGGTGGACGAAGCCCACATCGACGCTGTGCGCCAGAAGATGGGCATGGTGTTCCAGCACTTCAACCTCTTCCCCCACCTGACCGTGAAGAAGAACCTGGAATTGGCCCCCAGCCTGCTCAAGCTGAAGGACAAGGAAGCCATTTCCCAGCGCGCCGACGAACTGCTGGCCCGCGTGGGCCTGGCCGACAAGGCCGATGCCTACCCCAAGAGCCTTTCCGGCGGCCAGCAGCAGCGCATTGCCATTGCCCGTGCCCTTGCCATGGACCCGGACGTGATCCTGTTCGACGAGCCCACCAGCGCCCTCGACCCCGAAATGGTGGGCGAGGTTCTGGAACTGATGAAGGAGCTGGCCCACACCGGCATCACCATGCTGGTGGTCACCCACGAAATGGGCTTTGCCCGCGAGGTGTC
>OOAG01001518.1_pt1 | contig 17063 bp, 36 predicted proteins | sample 1671461 | NCBI WGS metagenome assembly OOAG01 (sample SAMN06348159, study PRJEB24527) | human gut metagenome | biome: human gut; feature: ankylosing spondylitis patient; material: feces | host: Homo sapiens | place: China | collected 2015-10 | reverse complement strand
TAAGGTTGGTAAGTAACACGGAAGATACGAAGATGAGACGGTAATCGAGAATTTCGAAGAGATTCTCATGCGGGTTGGCAGAAAAACTGGAAATAAAATTGCCATCCTGCGGGCAAATGTTTATTTTATTAAAAATGTTTAAAAAGTTGGACAAACAGAGATAATTATGCTATAATAAAAATGAAATAGAGTAGAGGTGATATAAATGGCGCAACAAATTGCGATGCGAGTTTCTGAAGAAGAAAAGGAACTCTTAGTTAAATATTGTAAAGAGCGAGGAATGACTGTCTCTGGATTAATTCGTCTTGCTCTTAAAGAATATCTGAAAGACACTGATATCTTTAAGCAAGAATAAGGAGTTAATAAAATGCCAAATACAAATTTTAAGATTGTTTATTCCTTAAGAATCCATATTATATTGGAACAAAATGGGTTCCACTATATTACAGAAATGAAGAATCCACAACATCCTAATTATAATTGTTGGGTCTATGATGCCAGTCCGGACTTTTTGGCTGCCTTTGATTCAATTCAAAGAGAGTTGGAGAGGGGGAGCCATAATGGTTGATACCTTTATTATGAGAGGTGAGTGGCTAGATAATATTGATACCCTTCCAACTGAAATACAAGATAAAGTAATTGCGGATATTGTGCGTTTTGGAACTAAAAGAGATACTTTATATGATGATGATCCGGTAGTATGTTCTTTAGTAAACATGGTAAAAGGTCGTATTAATAGTAGCGTCGTAGAGTATGAGAAGAAGCTTGAAATGAGCAAAACCGCAGGCCGCAAGAAGAAATATGATGATAAACAGATTTATGAATTGGCAAGACAAGGCAAGACTGCGGAGGAAATTGCGACAGAGTTAGGGTGCTCTAAGTCTACTATTGATAAGAACGCAGGCTGGAAGAATAGGAAAAATGATAGTTTTATGTAAATTTGCATAAATTATTTTTACAATGATAGTACAAATAACGTAAAAATGATAGTAAAATTACGTTATTTGTACAAATCTATCTTATATCTTACAATTTTGCAAATTTACAAGTAAATTTGCATAAATTGGCTTCTTATTTTTGCAAATTTGCTAACGCAAATTTGCAAAAAGTTCTGCCGCGATTTTGCTAAAGTGTGAAAGGAGAAGAACTATGGAATTTCGTAATAATATAACTAATGTTAATGATCTCCATGTTGGAGGAGTTTATATGGATGCATAGACGAGATAGCTATACATTGTAATAGAAGAAGGAACGTATACTCAATTACTTTCAGATTTTGCGGAGGAAGGTTTTAGAAATTTCGATTCAAAAACTCTTACGGAAGAAGAAGAGCATTTTATAAAGAAGTCTAGTATGAGGGGTTAGAGAAGAAAACTTTAGCTCTATGGAGATAACGGGGAGAGAGAATCATAAGACTATAGAGAATAGAGGAAAATGTGATACAATAGTGGAAAAAAATGTGAGAGTTGATTAAAATGTGAGAGTTGATTAAAATGTGAGAGTTGGTGCCGATCGGGACTAGCCACACTTCCTTAATCCCTCGTTACCGATCTTCGTAGCTAGCTTCCCGCGAATATATAAAAAAAAGAGAGGACTAAGTCCTCTCTTATCTTTCCTCTTGTTTATTAGTGGAACATCTTCAGAAACTCTGCGAGCTTCTCCTCGTCCGGATCAGAGTCCTCTTCCTTATCAGAAAGCAGCTTATCCAGAAGCTCAATGCTCTTGTTGATTACAAGATCAGCCAGCTCATCCGGGGTCTTATGGACAGTCTGCTCTGCAACTTTTGCGGTGCGCATAGCAATAGCATGGCAGTTCATAATGTCCTCACCAGTCCACTCCGGATGCTTATTAGCAAGAGTCATCGCGAAAAGAGTAGATACGGAGTTGACATCAAACTGGTTACGAGAAACAGCGCCATTAAAAATATACCGGAAATGATCCAGAACGCTAGCGCGCTCCTCGGCTTCCTTATTCTTCTTATTTACTTCCTCCTGAGCCTTGTTGAGGGCATCAGTAAAGGCGTTTGCAATCTCCTTAGTAGACATACCAGACTTCATCTGAGCGCGAATCATTTCGTTAATATCCATATTTAATCACCTTGGTTTTACTGCTTGTAAAACCATTCCTTTCTTAATTTCTATATATATTATATAATATTTTTTAACATATGCCAACCCGATCGGAAATGGAGATTGAAAATTTTCTCTCCGATATGGATTTTTGCTAGGTAATAGCATTTGTGTAGTTGGCTACAGAGAATTTGAAAAAGGAAATATGATTACTTGATGGATTTAAGATAGATTTTCTTAATTTTTAAATGAAAAACATTAGATTATCGTGCGATATAGCAAGAGAAAAGAGCATTTTATCTCGTTTTTAGTTATTTTATAGCTAGAACCGAGGTATTTTTATATCTTTTTTTAATATAATAACATATTTTTATTATAAAATCAAAAGAAATAGAAATTAGTGGATAAATAATAGACTAAAGAGGAAACGAATGCGGGACCGATCGGGTAAACTGGGTCTCCGCGATTATTATTTAAGATTGCCATTCTTTTTATTTAGCCTTCCTCTTGTTTTAATCTGGACCCGATCGGGGATTCTGGAGAAGCGCTATGATCAACTAAAAATTTGTTAGCAACAAGCCAGTGAAGTGGACTACAGGTAAAATGAAACTAATAAAGCGAGTCTTTGGTGGATTGGAAATAAAATTGGACTAGAGAGCCACTTTCGGGAAAATTGGCGGCCATATGGAAAGCTGCTGGATTGAACAAAAATTTTGCATATGGTTCCGATCGGTGAAACTCGGGCCGGGTCGCCCGCGACCGGCCCGCCATTATACCACACCCGTAGGCGTTTTGTCAATAGGCAAAGTATACAAAATCTCGATCAATTTTATAGATAGTATGCACAAAAAAATCTGGCTCATTCGAGCCAGATTTCATAAGTTTTGCGAATGGTAATTGTAACCTTTCTTGGTTTCTTTTTACAGAAGAAACGGTCATTTCTTACGAACTCGCCCACTTCCTCTTTTTGCCACTTTTCGCGGGTCTTATCCTCGTATCTTAAAGTATTGTACTTTGAGAGCTTCAACGAAAAGTCATACTCAAACGCGCCATCACTCGGCATTGTAAAGTTAGGACTTTTTTTATAGTTGCGTGTGTGTTCTTTTCTTCTGCGGTCGAGGTCGTTAGTTGTTCCAACCTTTAGGATATAGTTGCCATCTTTGTCGATATAGTGACCGACATATAAAAATTCTTTTGCTTGTTTTGCCGTTGTCTTTCCCCTCTTTCTGGAGGGGTGGGAGGTTATCCCACCCTATCCCATTTACTTCTTAGGCTTGCGCTTCTGTACAAGCGTTAATTCGAAAGTTTCATCACCTACCATGAACGAAATCTGCCGTTCCTTGTTCGTGATAGCAAGATTAGAAACGCTAAAGTTGCTACCCTTTTCCATGAAGTCCGCAAGCTCTGCAATCAATCCGCCCTTAGTTGCGTTCGGCTTGCGCTCACGCTTGTTAAACTTATATACAGTCGGCGCTTTGCGCGTGCCTGCATGGGCGAACTTCTGAGCAGCTTTCAGCTTATCGGGCGGTAAATCGTATTCCGTCTTTTCGCCTGCTTCAACCGCTTTATCATATGCAAGAATATCTTGCGCTTCCGCTTCATCGGGGAATACTGCCTTGATACGCTCAAGACGTTCCGCATCAGTGATACGCTGTGCTATAATAACACTTCCTTTCTTAATAGGTGGGTGGGGTTTTTACGCCCCACCCTATGAGGAACTTAGGCGAGGTAGAACAGGGTCTTGCCCTTAACTTCCTCGCGCGCTACCTTACCGGCATTTTCCAGCTGGCGCATAAGGGGCGCAATCTTCTGGGTGCTGAACTCATTCAGCTCCGGAACGAGCTTGATGACCTCAGTGCAGGTGTAACCCTTCTTCTCTTCCGGCTTGTTAGCCAGAAAGTCACAGATGAGAACCTTATACTTCTCATTCTCCTGCTGGGTCTTGGTGGGCTTCTTGTCACCGCTGTTCTTGCGGGCGAGCAGACCCATTTCCTTGTCGATAAACTCGACTGCCTGCTCTACGGTCGTACCATAGGTAACGGTTTCGCCGTTCAGCAGAGCCTTGATGTCCTCGAAGCGCATAGCCTTGGTAATACGAGTCTTGTTCATAAATAACTTCCTTTCTGGTTTTTCGGACTGTCCTTGTCCCTTTTGATGTATTTATTATATCATACTTTCGGTGGTTTGTCAAGAGGTTTTTTGAACTTCTTTTCAAACTCACTGAAGTTTGATACCGAGGAGGTTTCCCTCTCTGTACTATTATTATAGCACTTTGAGGGCGGTCTGTCAAGACCTTTTTAGAAGTTTTAAGAGGAATTTTTCACGCTGTCGCTGTTCGCCGTTCCGTGCTCTCTCTTATCTTCTATAACTATTATAGCAGATTGAAAGCGGTTTGTCAAGAGGTTTTTTGAATTTTTTCGGAAGCCTTTCGGCGTTCCCCTCTCTCACTTTCTATACTAATTATAACGCCTGTGACCCCGAAAGTCAAGAACTTTCGTTCGTCAGATCCCACAAAATCGGGAGAAAAAGTGGATCATTTTTTGTGCAAAAAGCGCATTGATTTTTTTATGCCGGGGGTGTATAATGAAAATTCGGCCCGCTGCGGTTGTCAGCGGGCCGCTGAAGTCAAGAGGGCATTCCGCATTTGAGCAAGAAAAAGAGGGGCGTTGCCCCTCTTAACTCCAGCACATATCCAAAAACTCGAACAGATTTTCGTCCTTGTCCGGAAATGTAACCAAATGTCCGCCGTCATCTGTCAAATGTTCGGCGTCAATATTCCACCCCATGCGCTTGATAACTTCAATCGCGGCGGCTTTACTGTCAGCGTTCAGAAACTCAAGCCATATTGCTTTTGTCATTTTATTCTCCTTTCAGTGTGTTCTTTCCTCTCAAACAAGAGAGGAAAGAACTTCCAGCAGGTCAACTTCCATCGGGTTAATCGTTTCACCCATGTGCCAACCATCACGCACCTTTTTGTTGTCATCAATGAGGATTGCGGGAGCGTCTACAATTCGGCGGATACAGTCGGCTTTAGTCGTGCCGTAGGCTACAAAGTGGCACTTTTCAGCGGGGAAGTTGTACTTTTCCAACCACGACTTTTTCGCCTTGCGAACTGCCGTCTTGTATTCTTCGGTGCTGTTCTTGCTGAGCCAGCTAATCACGCGGATTTCATAGCCGTTTGCGCTCAACTTCAAAAGTACCTCGCGCAGTTTTGCCATGTCCCACATGGGAGCAGCTTCTTCATAGGGTGAAGCATCTTCCGCCCGCAGTTTGTCGAGCCAGTGAGGAACAGCGTACAGGTCAGCAATCGTTCCGTCCATATCAAAGCAAATCATTTTCATTCTTTTCAAGTCCTTTCTTCTTTTGATATATTAAGTATAACAGATTTATGCTTGTTTGTCAACCCCTTTTTTCAAGATTGGGGAGATTAAATCTCCCCGAACCTGATTACCGGAGTTTCCCGCAGGCTTGCGGAAAACTCTCGCTGAAAGTCTGTCATGGGCGGATATTCTCTCTTGTTCTCAAAAAGAGCCTTTCGCATGGGTTTGTGCTGTCGGAAACAGTACCACATGATTTGAGTTTCAATGAGCACATCTTCAAGTCCGGTGTGACTTTCCTCAAACTCATTATCACCGGAAATGAACCGCCACAGGATTTCGGCGGTCTTGCGTACCGCGCCATTTTTCAGCAGATAGCCGTTCTCTTGACAGAACTTCTTATAGGTGGGCATTTTGCAGATAACATCTTGTGCCATCTTCATAGTGTCCCAGATTTCCACGCTGTCGAACGGGAACCAGTAACGGTAACGGCTTGCTGTGGTATAACGCTGAATAACGTTCAGAGCGTTATAATCAAAGCGTGCGTTATGAGCGGCCACTTCTTTAATGCCGTACTTCTCGATCGTGTCGAGCATAGCCTTGCGGATTTCATAAGTGCTTGCCATCTTGCGCTGACCGCTTGCGATTTCCTCGATATAACGCGGAATTTTCCAAGCGTAATAAGCAGACTGCATAAGGTCACGCGCACCGCAGAAAATGTCACGATTTACATAACTTGCGGTTTCGTAGATATTGCCCTTAGTATCTACGACTGCCCAACCGCAGTCATATACAAGGACGTTTGACATATCTAACTTGTCACCATCCTGAATAGTGTTCGCGGTTTCGGTATCAAGTACCAGTACGTAATGCTTACGTTTATCAATCTTTTCCATTTTATCAGAACCTTTCTTCTCTTGATTACATGACTATTATATCATGCTTTGTGGCGTTTGTCAAGAGGTTTTTTGAATTTTTCTTTGGAGCTTTTGTTCGCTCCCTCTCTTGATTACATACTTAGTATAACACAGATAGAGAAAACCGTCAAGCGTTTCGGGATAATTTCTTTTGTGTAAGATGCACAAATTTGCGGGAAAGATTTTGTGGAGGATTGATCTAGCGAAAAATCGGCGCCTGACGTTCGATCAGGCGCCGCCAAAGTCAATAGTTATAATAGACAAAAATTAAAGCCTTGTTTTTGTGCAAGGCTCTAAAATTTATTCATCATGATTAAGAAATTTCTCCCAGAGTAGAAAAATCACTATTACTATCAATATAGTAATCGTTGCCTACACAAATGTGCCCGAAGTGTTCGATGTATACGGCGATTGCCTCCCGCACTGCAAGCCACATTTTATCTTCCTGCTGGCGCTTGCGAACCTCAATTTCTTCGGTGAGCTTATCTCGTAAAGAAACAAGCTCGTTGTCCGGCATATTCTGAATGTTAAACTCCATTGTTTTACCTCCTTTTATTCTTCATTGTACCACTTAAAAGCGCCAAGGTCGTGGAGATAATTAAAAACATATATAAGACTATAATCGCCTTCAATTATCCAACCGCCTTTGAAGCCACGTGCTTTGCGTAATGTTAATCCCATTGCAACATCAAGAAAACATTCAAATGCGGTACGAGCTTCTTCACGGTCAAACTTAACAAAAATAATCATATTATAACTTTCTTTCTCTTGTTAAAGAATTACATAATACTCGCACAGAACCGCAAAAGCTATAATAGCTATGCCACTCATAACCGACAGCATCGGCCGTTCCATGTCAATCGCAATAGCAAAACATGATGCAAGGTATATTGCGAGGATAATCATCGGTATCATTTCTTTTCATCTCCTTTACTATACTTAGTATATCATACTTAGTAGAGTTTGTCAAGAGGGAAAAAATTTTTTTCTTTTTTTTCGGATTTCGGTTCATCGCTTGAACTTAATCGAAGCCTTTAACCTCTCAAACCGTTCTTCCTCTTGACAAGTATAATTATAGCAGATAGAGTGGTTGTTGTCAACGGTTTCGGGAAAAAGTTTCTTCGTCAAGTTGCACAAAATCACAAAGAAAAAATTGTGCAACTTGTGTATTGACAAAAACTCGGCCCGCGCCGAGCGTGCGCGGACCGCCAAGAAGAGTTTGCAAAATTGCATAATAAAAACTCGGTGGAGAAATCCACCGAGTTTCTTTTGCTTAGTTAAACAAGGCGTTAAGCAGTACGCCGATGTTGATTTCCGACTTGTCCTTTTCCTTGTCGCTCTCTGCGATTTCGATGGCATGGGGCTCGAGCTTGTGAAGCATATACATCACCATCTCATCTTTCCCGTCGCGGGTCATCTGGACAAGGGTTGCCAGCATAGCGGCATCCGCGGCACTGGCATCGAAACACTTCTGCGTCATTTCATGGATTTTCAGCAGTTCGTTGCACTCCATCTTGTTCTTTTCGTTCATCATAGTTTAAGTACCTCTTTCCTATTTTTTAATTATATTATATCATGGTTTTAAGGGTTTTTATTTTACTATTCTTTTCTCTTGTTAATCCGTGAGATTGCGCGCCCACTCGTTGATAAATGCCATCGGCAGGGTAACGAGATAAACAGCCCACTGAAAAAGTCCTACAGAGCACAAGATGAATACTGCAAAAGCGACCCATGCTTTCTGCTTTACATCACCATTCTGCCAATTCCTACGTACTTTCGAGGGAGTGAAAGGAATTACCTCGGGATGTTCATTAAAGCAGTCGTACCATTCAGCAATATTTAACAGCTTTTCTTTCATCTTATCAAGTCCTTTCTTTTACGGAATGAGCAGTTCAGCATCATAGCACGGGCGAACCAAATCTTCGTCATCAAACCAACCAAACGCGCCAGTTTCTAATGCTACCGCATTAAATACATCTTCATCATAACCAATAGTAACAGTATCAGTTTTCATGTGGGGAATGCTCCCGGCCAGAAAAACCGTGCCGGGACACAGCGCACAAAACTTTTTCTTTTCTTCAACATTACGTTTAATTTTCATCTTATCAAGTCCTTTCTTTTACTGTACCTAAAGTATACCACAAACCTTGTTGTTTGTCAACCCCTTTCTTAAAGATTTTTGCTTTCCGCGACAAAATATTTTGCTTCATAGTCATCAGCAATAGCCTTGACTTTTGCGCTGTCTACCTGTGTAGCACAATAGAAATTAAACAGCGTGTGCTTGTCGCTCAACTCAATGTAAGAGTGCGGAACATCGTGCAAGTCAAAATCAATAGCGTCTTTGTACTTGGTAGGAACTGTAAGCTCTACTTTCCAGAGCTTGTCTTTCCTTGCTCTTGCTTCCGCCCACTTGACAATATACACGCCAATTAGATTGCAGATAAAGGTTACTGCAACTTTCTGCCAAAGTGGAAAATCCGCGACAGTATAGATAAGAACGATGTTATAGTAACCATAATAAAGGGCGGATATAAAGCTCGCCACAAAAGGACTGCCGTTGATGGTTACAATGCTTTTGATGGTGGAGAAAATGACGTTGATAATCGTCAAAACAAAAAACAGAATAATCAAATTCATAAAAGTTACCTCTTTTCTTATTTTCTATAATAATTATATCAAAAAAATGATAAAATGTCAATAGGCAATTTTACTTAGTAGAAAACTTTTTAGCGAACATGATAATCGGGCCATCGTAGCGGTTACACCATTTATCAAAGATTTTCTCTTTTCGCATAACCTCGATTTCAGTGCTTGCTCCGCGCTTGTGATACCATACGCCATTCTTTCCGCGCTTTACATAGTGGAAATCACCATCAAAGGAGTGACGGAACAAAATCGGATATTCATTTTCTTCTACTTCATCAAGAGAAGAAATAACGCGCAGATCTGCGAAATCCGCGAGCATACACTTCATAGAATATAGGGTCTTAGCAAGAGCCTCTGCATAATCATTGAAAGCATACTGAAAGAAATCCCCTCGCGGGCAATACCACGAAAAGCAACCAAGGGCAAAACCACCGCAATTATAAGTACGGCGCGGAGTGTTGCGGACATTGCGTTTATTGGACAGGTTAAATTCATCTGCATACTGCGAGTCAGTTTTCGGATAAATCATAGGTCTTACCTCCTTTTGATGTACTAATTATACCACCTCACGCGCTCGCGGTCAAGTCTTTTCGGGAAAATAATCTTCGTCAACTTGCACAAATATTCGGATCAAAAATTAGTGAACTTTACTCTTGCTAAAAATTCGGCGCGTGGTGACCCACAACGCGCCGCCGAAAGGGCAAAGGAAACTTCGTCAAAATGCACAAAGAAAAACGCCCTTTCGGGCGTTTCTTTTAGACTTCTTCGTAATCTGTTTCATTAATCGAGTAGATTAGTTCAGGGTCTAAGAAATCCTCATCATTAAGAGCCTGCAACAGACGGAGCTGTTCCGGAGTGAGTAACCACTTCTTAATCGTTCCGTGACAGTCGATGTCAACCTTAGTCTTTTCGGTTTCCTGCGGCTGTCCGAAAGTATTTACCTTGATAGAGGTGTAACGGCTGTTGGAGGTTTTAGAAATACCGAGCGCTTTCAGCACCTCTTTTTCGGTCATGTCGTTGCCGGTATCGGGGAGGATAATCACTCCTTTACCCATAGCCGCGATCCTCATATTTGTTCTGATGTTGGCATCGTGTGTTGCTAATGTTATCGCTTTGACAATGGTCTGAATGGTATCGCGCTGGCTTGTTTTGTAAGTTTTCATATTATCAAATTCTTTCTCTCTTGATGGTTTTATTATATCACAAAGGACTTGGTTTGTCAAGCCCTTTGTGATAACTTTTTTAGTCAGAGCAGGCGGCGGCAAGATACCGAACAATCATTACAACCTCTGCGACTCGATGGCTGTGAGAGCAAACATAACCATAGCGTTCACCATCGCACAGGATAGGATAAACAGTATAGTTTTCAAATTGTGTCGGCGTATGGAAATCTTCCCATGCGTCCGGAACAAATTCCGGATAGGACTCGCCGCCAGTCAGATTGCAATCTCTGTCATAGATCGCGATTTCCATACCGGAAAACTTTGCCATTAAGTTTGCGGTGCGCAGTACATCATCACTTATACCGAGCTGAGAATACTTGCGGAATATCACTCCGCCCTGACCATCGAGAAAGATTTCGAACGGGTCGCCCTCACGAATACGCATAGAGCGGCGGATTTCCTTAGGGATAACTATTCTGCCGAGGTCATCAATGCGGCGGATAATACCAGTTGCTTTCATAATCTTTACTTCCTTTCTCTTGATTACATACTCATTATATCATGTAAGAGGTTGTTTGTCAACCCATTATTTCATAATTGACGGAAATTCTTCTGTATGTCCGCATTTATCACAAGTGTAATAATATGAGGTAGAAGTTCTATATTTTGTAGCACCAGAAAACTGATATGCGCCACCACAGTCAACATGAACGCCGTTATTCCAACGATCAATAGCGCTTGAACATTCATGATACATACCACACGTGAAGCCGAATGTGACAACGAGCACGACGATAGAGGCGATAATTTTACCTCGGGTTGTTTCTGGAGCGATAATCGCAATCATCAAAGGGAAAAATGCGATAACCACCCAGGCAATATAGTATCTAATATCTGTGAACATCTTTGCACCTCCTTAAAACTGAACATTGTGCATAATGAGAGCGAACAAAATCAGCTCTGCACCGAACAGGATCGTTATGCCGAGCAGTTCCTTATCAACTGCCCAACCAAACTGTGCCGATATTATGAAAGCCAGAATGATAATCATAATCATCATGTTGTTAGTCCTCCTTGAATATCTCGTCAATGATTGCCCACATCGCGTTATACTCCTCGTAGGAAGTCGCGTTAAAGTTTACGAAGTCATTCAGACTTTCCTTACTCTGACCATGATGGTCAATCCATTCGTTCAGCTTATTTACAAATTCGTCCATTTTCATTTTCATTTTCTATGACCTCTTCTCTTGTTTTCTATATTGATTATATCCCACCTTATGGAGCTTGTCAAGACTTATTTTTCGATAGTTCCAACAAGCTCCCAACCTCCAAAATTAGGAAACCAGTCAGCAGGCATCTCGTAGACGTCATTCGTGTAGGTGGACTCCCAGAGATTGTATTTCATGTTGATTACCTCTTTCCTTTGTTTCTGTATATAGTATACCACCATGGCACCGATCTGTCAAGCGGTTTCGGGAAAAAAGTTTTCGTCATTGTGCACAAATCGCTGATCCAAAAATTGTGCAGATTGCATATTGATGTGAAATTCCGGCCGCGACGTTTGTGTGCGGCCGGCCGAGGTATTGTATAATTTGACAAGGAAAAACCTCCCATTTCGGGAGGTCATTTAGTTAATCCACATATTCCCAGCCAAGAACTTTTTCGATCTGGTCAAGAAAGTCTGCGTGCCCCTTGCGGATTGCGCGCTTGCGGAAATCTGCTTCGGAATAACCATACACAAAAGTGGTTTCACCATTCTTTAGCAAAACTTCAAATTCATACATAAATAACAACTTCCTTTCTCCTTTTGTTGTATTAAGTATACCATGAAAAGGCTTGCTTGTCAATCGTCATTTTGTACAATTTTAAGTCCTGCTTTTTGCACTAATTTCATAGCTTCTTCAAGCTCGGTGTTTGCACCACAATCAATACAGATGTAATTGCGACCATTGATCTGTCTAACTTCGAATGAGTATTCTCTGCCAGTAACTAGACCGAGCTGATCGCGAAGTCGAACCGGAATCATAATTCGGCCCATTGCATCCAATTTGCGAGAGTAAGTAGATTCAGCCATTTTGATTTTTTATTTCTATAGACCTAGCTGTGCGAAAAATCGACTCCAGACGGGAGCCGTCGACTTTGTCGAAAGGAATTAAATTACCATTCAGATGGCATTTTCCACAGAACTGGGACATCGGGCAATTCTTGCAAGAATCTTGGTTCATGCAGAACTCCAGAATGACAGCCAGCGCTTTCAGCACTTCTAATGTCATTAGAAAATTCTCCTTTCTCCTTTTTTCTATAATAATTATATCAAAATTTTTCATAAAAAGCAAGAGAGAAGTCACCTAGCAAGTAACTTCTCTCTATTGGTCTTAATCTCGTACAGAGATAATCAAGACACTATGCGGAGCAGATTCAATGCAAACTACCGGCAAACTCAGTACAAAATTTTCATCTGCCTTGATCGGATTGCCGCCTAAAGTTATCACGCCATTATCTTCTCTGCGGTAATGCGCGCCAGTTTCATAGTTGATAACCTCAACGTCGCTATCATAATCAAACAACGTCATCGCGTCTACCTTATTGAGTACGTTCTTAACCATTGCTAAAGTCATCTTATATTCTTCCTTTCTTGTTGTTAGTCGTTGATGAAAATTATCAGTTTGTTATCTTTAGCTCCGAGATTAACCACCTCTAAATCCAATACCTTTTCTTCCTTGACTACATCGTAGCCTAATCTCAGTCTGCCTTTCTTATCTCTGCGGTAGATGCCCCATGTGTTATCACTGACCACATAAATCTTATTATCATACCAAATATGGTCACCCTTCATTGCTTTAATTTCTCTTAAAGTCATTTTATAATCCTCCATGGAGCTGGGGCTTAGTAGCCCCGAAGCTCCCTTCTCGCCATGCGGTCTGCAAGTGTCCGTTCCCTTGGAACAATTATATTATAGCACAGGGCATAGCGGATTTCAATAGTCAAAATGCACAAAATATTATAGGAGTTTTTGTGCATTTTGCCTATGTAGAATTTTGGCTTTGAAATTTGTGCAACCTGTATACGCCCAAAACTCGGCCCGCGCCAAGCACTACGCGCCGGGCGCGGGCCGCCCACACATGAGTATGGCATATTGCACAAAAATAAAGGGCGGATTTCTCCGCCCCTATGCTCTTACCAGAAGTTTACGATCTCGTCGTTATACAGGTTGCTGTCGCCCCGTGTGTTAAACTCCACAGTCAGCTTATCATTCACTGCGAACTCTGTGCCATCAATAGCCTCAGCCAGCCATTCCTCGCCATCCTCTATGGTGACTATGGTCAGCGTGTTGCCGTCGATATGGGTTATCACACCCTCAGCAAGTCGGAGCGGACTACCCGCCATTTCCGCACTGCTTTTCATTTCCTCTTGCTGAGTTAGCAAAACAAAAGCGTTATACTTGTTATATTGCGGTTCGACCTGCGTGTTCTTGCATATAACCTCTGCCCAGCTTGTGAACAGCCAGAGTACGCAGAGCAGCATTGCAACGCGCGTTATGCTTCTAATTGCTTTTATCATGGTTGTACCTCCTCTTTTATGCCGTATAGGTCAGCAGTTTGCCAGTCGTGGTGTCTACAATACCTAACACAGCATGGTTATTGAACTGCATAGCATAGCGCTTTAAGAGCGCAAGAGCGTTATGCAGGTCATCAGTGGCTTTCAGAGCGCGCTCCGCGCCCAACACTTTTACCTCATACATGATATAGTCCTCCTATCTCTTGCCATGATTGATGCTCTTTACAGAGCATCAATCTCCTCTGCGGTTGCCTTGCGAGTATGGTACTCGCTATTGATGTATTCCTTATTCATCCACAACCAGTGCGGCATCTTGCCGCCCGGCAAGCTATTGAACTGCGTGCGGTCAAGGAAGATACCGCCCTCGCAAGGAATAGCAAAGATACCATATTCCTGACAGAGCGCACAAAAGTCAGTCTTGTTAAACATATCGTTAGTGAAATACTTTACATACATGGTTATATACCTCTTTCTTTCTATTGCTTGTGTGTGTTTGACGCTTGCTTGTGCTATACAAGCAAGCGTCTATCTACTTGCCTTACGTCACTTGCTGACCTTGACGGTCACGCTTGCTGCTCGGCCTGCCTTGACGGTTACAGAGCAATAGCGTTCTGCATACTTTTTATAGGTTGCAGGGCATTCAATGGAGAACTTTACCATATCCCACTTTTCAACTCGCGACTCTTTGCCCGGCTTGCTGACTGTTACACTACCTGCGTAGCAAGTCCAGTTTGCCGTATCGCCATTAGCTTCGGCTCTGCATTCATCTTTCAGCGTGTTAAGCTCTGCATTCAGCTCTTCAATTCTCTTTGCGAGTGCAACCATCTTTTCAATGTTTTCTTTTTTCATGTTTACAACCTCTTTCTTTTTTGTCTTGTGCGGTTGGTCTTGCAAGGTTTGTTTTTGTCTGTTCCCTTGCTGTGATTACATGATACTCCATTGCAAGTGGTTTGTCAACAACTTTTTTCACATTTTCTGCGGTTCGGCGTTTTGCACAAACGCAAGCCATCCCCATTGTGCAACTTAACTAATTCTGTTTTCGCGCGCGTATACATAATAATACACAGCAAGACTTTAGCGTACTAAAGCAGGGGGTGGGTCTTTGACTGTCACGCTTTAGCAGAGTGAAGCGCCTACTACCCAGGGCGTGTATTTCGGGAAAAAGCTGGAAAATTTTTGTCTATTCGTTCTCCCACGCAATTAAAATCTCGAAAACCATTTTCAATTTCAGATTACGAAAGCACCCTATTAAAAACCATGTAGTTATATTCAAATAACCCAGGAACGGCGAATATAATATTTGGAATATTATATCTTCCTTTTACCTCCATAAACAATTCCGCCACAGTTTCTGGATTCCACTCAAATACTCCACAGCCCCATGCCCCAAGAATTAAAGTTTGAACTCCATGTTCTTCCGCTACGCTCAGCATAAAATTAATTCTATCCAGCATGACTTCACGCAACTCTTTATCGCCAACGCCGCAAACATATTCCGCAACTCCCGCATTTGGAGCCGCGCAGGTAATTACGTCAGCATATACCTCTTGTTTCTCTCGCTCAAAGAGAATATCCTTAGAATATAACGCCCTATCTAAGTACATTCCTCTGTTTAAGTGTTTGTTATTCCATGCGTAATAAGTAGGTTTAAAAGCTTCGATAACTGGAAGTAGAGTTGATTCTAGGCATAGGCTTTCTTCCTGCGATTCCGCCCCTTGGAAATATAATCCACCGGGCTTTTTATAACTGGCGAAATTAAGAACGGCTATATTGTCTTTACTTTCTAAAGAGAATAAACAAGAGACGCTATCCTCTGGTATTACACTATAATTATTTTGGTATTGCGGGATCCGAGCTTCGATGCTCTCACAGGCATGAATAGTAGTGTTGGTAATGGAATTATCAATCTCTTTGCAGTATTGTTCTTTAATAAAATCGTAGTGCTCTTTCGCGCGTTTCTTTCCCATTAATGTTTTCCCTTCTCCTTCTTCTTAAAGTATTTCTTTCTGTACTTCTTTATGATAGAACAATTGGAGCATCTATTTCTGTTCTTACAAAACCAACAGTTGTCGGTATCAAGCCAATACCAAATTGGCATGGTCGGTGGCTTTCGTTTCATTCTACGACAAAATGAAGAATAAGATCATAGCCATCCTTCGTTTCTACAACATCATAGCTATGACCACCATCTAAGATATAACCGTCGTTTATGTCAATGATACGATTATCAAAAGTCCAATAAGTAGGCTGATAAACAATCCTGGGCCAGCTTTCTCTTTTGCCTTCACATCCAGTAAGCATCAAAAGAGAAAGAATTAAAAGGTTAATACAAATGAAAATCTTTCCCAATTTCATCAATTTTCTCTGCCTCCATGGGTCTAAATCCTACACACGTCAAAGTCCCCTGCGGGGACTCTGGAATCAACTCAGTTCTGCAAGCATCAACAATAGGAAAGTAATCAATACCTTCAATCAGACCTAATTCCTTAGCCTTCTCAATGGCTTTTTCTAACTTCTCTTTATTGTGGGCGCCACATACTACCTTGGTCACTCCATCGTTAATCCAGCTATCATAAATATCTTTATCTAGTCTATAATTCACTTGATAAAAGTCTTGCGCTTTCTCAGGCCAAGAATCTCTAATCATTTCGATGAGGAAGGCAGATGACGCATGAGATACTTGCGCTGCTAACTTGCCGGGTGACATATTCAAATCACGTCTTGCGATAATTAACTGCTTGAAATGCTTTTTCACTTTTATTGCGGCCTCCTTAAAATAAAATGATGTTGGGCAGAACTAAATATTGGTTCTGCCCTATTTTTCAAATATAGTGTGTAGACTTTTTAAGTCTGTTGGCATTGAGAATATACACGGCAATTAAAGTTGCACTGACCGTCCGCGCCAGAACAAGGCAACCTATCTAAATCCTTCTCGGCATACCTAGCCGCGACATCATATCCGAACTGTTCAAATAGCTTTTGAGTTACATATTCCTTGCGCTTGGCAATCCATTCAGTCTTTCGCTTGCGTAGACCAGCACGATCTAACTTTTCTAGATCTTGTAAATCAATTCCCCAGCACTTATTATCGCCCTTTATATGTTCGCGATAGAAGGCATCTTCCTCTTCAAATGGATTTACTAATCCTTGACTCGCCGCAACCTTGTTAAACTCTCGTTCGTAGTGGAAAATCGCAGCTCCAATCCTATTAATCTTCATAATCGTCAGTCTCTCCATAACAAGTAATTGTACCATCTGGGTCTAGTTCAATCACACAATCTTCATAGTATTCAAGTGCCCAATCGCATAGATCTGAGGCTTAGATCGGAAGAGCGTCGTGTAGGGAAAGAGTGTAGATCTCGGTGGTCGCCGTATCATTAAAAAAAAAAAAAA
>OOAG01001517.1_pt1 | contig 17069 bp, 8 predicted proteins | sample 1671461 | NCBI WGS metagenome assembly OOAG01 (sample SAMN06348159, study PRJEB24527) | human gut metagenome | biome: human gut; feature: ankylosing spondylitis patient; material: feces | host: Homo sapiens | place: China | collected 2015-10 | reverse complement strand
GATCTACACTCTTTCCCTACACGACGCTCTTCCGATCTTGGGAGACGGGGCACGCCCCGTCTCTACAACTGGATGATTGGTTTTGTCGCTTCTGAGACACCGTTCTCGTTGAAAGCCTCGATGGTGAAATAATAAGGCTGGTCGGTGGACAGACTCTTTAATAGTAATTCATTCTTTCCGTATAGGAGCCATGAGTTGTATAGTTTATCGGGAGCGATACCCCAACGGATGTTGTAGCCTTGGCTGTTCTTGACAGCGTCCCAGGTAATCATCGCATCACGGCGATCCGCTTGGCGAACGACCTTGAAGTTCTTCACCGTCGCAGGTTTCTTGCCCTCACCGATACCGAACACACGCAAGTCCGAGATCGCCAGATGAGGCGTAGGGACCTCTATGTTCTTATAACGGACATAACGGACACGAGCCGGATTATCCACTTGTACGTAATCGTTCGGGACATCCTTATAATTATTCCGGCGATCCACCAACGTTACCCAATCCTGCCCGTCCAAAGAGCCTTCCACCGCATAACGGTGGCGTAAACCGGGAATACGTCCATACATATTCGATTGATGATCGTGATAATTCACTTGCACGGCATATACCATAGCGGGAGCCTCCAGATCGATCTCTACCCATTCGGTATCTCCATTCGTGCGAGCCATCCAGAATGTCTTACATTCCTCATCCGTCAAGTTGGCCGGAAGGAAATTGGCGGAAGTCTTGGGACGGTTCGATTCCGTGAATCCTTGCGCGGCGGGAGCGGAACCCTCCGCATACGAGGAAGCTTTCACCGGCTTTTTATAAGAAAGCAACATCCACCCCGTAAACTCTCCTTTCTTTCCCGGCTCGGCGGGAGCGTAATGCGGATAATCACCGAAGTTATTATCACAATACATAATGCCCTCCTTATCGAAGAAAGTAGGATACATGCAGAGGCGACGCTCCCAATTCACCGTAGCCGAGAGAGACATAGAGGCGAAATGCCAATAGTTGCCACCCGGCCCCACCAAGGTACTTCCGTGTCCGGCACCATTCATGAAACCACCGGGCTTATAGCTTACCGGGTTATGCGATTGGTATTTATACGGACCTAATGGGGAGTCCGCCACATAAACACCATCGGCATATACGTTGAATTCCGTGCCGGGGGCGGCATACTGCATATAATATTTACCGTCGTGCTTGGTCAGCCAAGCACCTTCCATATAGCCCCCCAATACCGTATCGGTATGGTTCTCGCCAAAACGTTCCCAGCCGTGCTTCGGCATATCCAAGCCGAAAAGCTCGACCGTCTCGCCCTCGATCAAGAAACGGTCATCCTTATTCAGTTTCTTGCCCCGAAGCGGATAAACATTGGAAGAGCCCCAGAATAAATAAGCTTGTCCGTCATCATCGATGAATAAATCCGGGTCTTGTAGGTCGTGGAGTATAGCAGGAGTAGCGTTCCAATTACCGGATTTCGGATCATCGGTATAAAGAACGCTCATGGAGCCGGACGGATCACCCATCACATAAAGCACGGAATCCTTATAATTATGAGCGGCGGGAGCGTTGGAACCCTGAGGATACCAGTTTTTACCGGGAGTGATAAAATCCCAGTTCAACAAATCTTTCGAATGCCAGTAGCCATGCGAACGGGTTACGAACATATAATACTCGCCCCGGAATTCTACGACAGCGGGGTCCGCACCCGAACGGTAAGACAGATTGTTCGATGAGTTATAAATCATATACGTATAATCCACATTAAGCGGATTACAATACGTATTCGCCCGCATGGATTGAGCGGTGGCGGAACCTCCGGAAGCAGCCAAGAACAGAGCCGAAAAGATATATTTTGATAATAGTTTCATGTTGATATGTATTAATTTTTACCGCAGAGAGAAAGAAGACTGATTCGTCTCGTCGGCAGAATTCAAGCCTATCCAAACCGTGAAATCACCCGGCTCGGCTTTCTTCTGCATATCGATACCATAGAAAGCCAGCAAAGCTTCGTCAATCGTGAAAGAGACTTGCTTCTTCTCGCCCGCTTTCAAAGCCACCTTCTCGAAACCTTTTAGCTCTTTAACCGGACGGGTCACGCTACCCGCCAAGTCGCGGATATACATCTGGACGACCGTCTCGCCATCCACCTTACCCGTATTCTCTACCTCAGCCGTTACCGTGATCTTGCCCCCTTTCGTGAAAGAGTTCTGATCCAGCTTCATAGAGTTCACGGCGAAAGTCGTATAGCTCAAGCCATAACCGAACGGGTACAACGGTGTGTTAGGCACATCCATATATCTGGATTTATAATCCGTATCCGGAGCTTCCGGAGGAACCGGGCGGCCTGTCGGTTTCTGGTTGTAATACAGAGGCAATTGACCTACCGTACGAGGGAAAGACATCGTCAGGCGAGCGGACGGATTATAATCGCCACTGATCACATCGGCCATACCATGACCTGCCATCGTACCCAGATACCAAGCCTCCAAGATACCGTCGACATGCTGATCCTCCCAAGAAAGATCCAAAGGACGTCCGTTCACCAAGATCAAACCAAGAGGTTTACCCGTCTTTTTCAATTCTTTCAACAAGGCTTGTTGAGCGCCCGGCAATTTCAAGTCCGTACGGCAAGCCGCCTCACCACTCCAGTTGAAATCCTCGCCCATAGCCGCCAATACGATATCCGCACGGCGAGCCGTAGCGATCGCCTCAGCGAATTTAGATGAATCATCAGTCAAGAGATCACATCCCTCGGCATAAATGAACTTCACGTTCGTACCGGCATATTTCTCGGTCAGACCCTCGAACAAAGAGATACTCTCCTCACGCTCACCCCGGCCGGCCCACTCGCCATTCTGGTTGATCTTATCTTTTACCATCGGGCCGATCAAGGCTACCGTAATATTCTTATCCTTCGAGATCGGGAAGAAGTTATTATCATTCTTCAAAAGGACGATCGAGCGAGCGGAAGTCTCACGAGCTTCTTGCAAGAACTCCGGCTTCATGATCGTATTCTTCTCACGCTCATTGTCCAAGTAACGATACGGATCATCGAACAAGCCCAAGAGGAACTTCATCTCCAAGATGCTCGCCACGGCACGGTCGATATTCTCTTCCGAGACTTTACCCTCTTTCACGGATTGTACAAGATATTGGCTGTAGATGCCACCCGTCATATCCATATCGATACCGGCGTTCGCAGCCAGTTCCCCAGCCTCCTTGTCATTTCGCACGATACTATGGGCTACCATCTCATTGATACCGGTATAATCGGTAACCACGAAACCATTGAAGCCCCAGTCCTTACATAACAGATCGGTCATCAACCATTTATTACCCGTGCTGGGCACTCCGTTGATCTCATTGAAGGAGGCCATGAACGTAGCGACTCCCGCTTCCTTAGCCGCTAAATAAGACGGCATATAATAATTCATCAATGTATTTTGCGACAACTCGGACGTATTATAATCACGTCCGGCCTCAGCGGCCCCATAAGCGGCAAAGTGCTTACAACAAGCCAAGACCGTATTTACGTCGGCCAACGAACGCCAATCGTTTCCTCCTTGGAAACCCTCAACACGGGCCTTCGCGATCAAGCTTCCCAAATACGGGTCCTCACCGGCTCCTTCCATTACACGTCCCCAACGGGCATCCCGGGAGATATCCACCATCGGGGCGAACGTCCAAGCGATACCGGAAGCGCTCGCCTCATCCGCCGCGATCGCCGCACTTTTACGCATCCGCTCCAAATCCCAAGAGCAGGATTCCGCCAACGGCATCGGGAAAATCGTACGATAGCCGTGCACGACATCATAACCAAACAATACGGGTATCTTCAAACGGCTCTCGGACAGAGCCATCTCTTGCATTTTGCGTACACCATCTACCGTATATACATTAAACAAGCTTCCAACAAGACCTTGTTTCAGCAAAGTCTCATAATCCCCCGTCATAACCGGGCCGGTCACATCCCAGTTACAGGAGTATTGGGTCATCTGCCCCACCTTTTCCTCCAAGGTCATCAAGCAGAAGACGGCATACGAGATCTGATCGTGACTGGAGTTCAGACGTGGCTCTTCCGATCTTCCAAGGTCATTAATTGGAGCACAGAATCTACACGGCGTTCAATATTTTTGTCGCCGCTGAAGCTTTTCCAACCGCTTACAGCGGGTTGCTGGCATCCACCTAAGGTAGCGGCAACGGCCGCACCAGCGATAAAAGTCGTTAACCTTTTCATTATTCGTATCTGTATTATTTGTTCCAAGTTACCTGCGCCGATTTCACGTCCCGGGAGTTCGTACCTACATAGATATTGAATAAGCCCGGTTCCCAGATGTATTCCAACGCGCTGTTATAAAATTTCAAGTCTTCCGGCGTAATCGTAAAAGAGACTTTTCGGCTCTCACCCGGTTTCAAGGAGATCTTCTGGAAGTTCTTCAACTCTTTCATCGGACGGGAGATGCTGGCAGCCGGATCGCCGATATATAACTGTACGACTTCCTCGCCCTCTAGCTTGCCTGTATTCGTCACCTGTACGCTGGCGGTCAATACACCGTTCTCTCCTTGCACACTCGTCTTATCCAGCTGAAGATCACCGTAAGAGAAAGTCGTATAACTCAAGCCATAGCCAAACGGATACAAAGGATCGTTCGTGATATCCAGATATTTAGAAGTGAAATGATCATCCGGATTCATTGGGCGGCCTGTTTTCTTAGCATTGTAATACAAAGGAATCTGGCCTACGCTACGAGGAAATGTAGTCGTCAATTTACCGGAAGGATTCACGTCGCCGAACAATACGTCCACCAATCCGCGAGCCGCGGCGGAACCTCCATGCCAAGCCTCAACGATTGCGGAGAATTGGCTATCCTCCCACTCCAAGGTCAACGGACGGCCGTTCGCCAAGACCAACACCACCGGTTTACCGGTCTCCAACAAAGCTCTCAACAGCTCTTTCTGGCTCTCCGGCAAACTAATATCCGCACGGCTGCAAGCCTCTCCGGACCAGTTATTCGGCTCACCCATTACGGCGATGATACGATCCGCATCTTTCACTTGCTCAACCGCATCCTTCACCAAACGGGTATTCTCCACCGGATCAACCTTCAAGCCACTGGCTTTCGCCAACATCGGCTCGTTCGTCAAATTACATCCCTTGGCGAAGATCACACGGGCCTTATTGCCAACCATTTCCTTCACAGCCTGCACTACGGAAGCCGACTTCGCCGTATCGATACCACACCATGTCCCGAACAACTCAACCTTCTTATCCGCCAACGGGCCTACCACGGCGATCGTCCCTGTCTTTCGCAAAGGCAACAAACCCTTGTCATTCTTCAACAAGACAATGGATTTACCGGCGATATGGCGAGCCGTATTCATATGCTCATCCGTGAATGTATTCTTTTTCGCACGATCTGCGTCCAAGTAGCGATAAGGGTCCTCGAACAAGCCCAATTTATATTTTGCCTCCAATACACGGCGGCAAGCCTGATCGATATCCGCTTGAGACACACGGCCCTCTTCCAGCGACTTCTTCAAGGTCGTGATATAGCCGTTCGTCATCATATCCATATCCAAGCCGGCATGCAAAGCCAAGGCCGATACGGTCTGCGTATCACCCAGACCATGATTGGTCATCTCGCCGATCGAATTATAATCGGAAACGACAAACCCATTGAATCCCCATTGATCACGAAGCAAATCGGTCAACAACCAACGGTTACCCGTAGCCGGAATCGCCTCCACCAAATTAAAGGAAGACATAACCGTGGCACAACCAGCCTCTACAGCCGCTTTATAAGGCGGGAAATACTCATTAAACATCTTGATACGGCTCATATCCACCGTATTATAATCACGACCGGCCTCGGAAGCGCCATACAAGGCAAAGTGCTTCAAGCAAGACAAGATCGTGTTCTCTTTCGTCAAGTCATCTCCTTGATAACCTCTCACCATGGCGGCGGCGATCTTTCCACCCCACCAAGGGTCCTCTCCACTACCCTCGGCAATACGTCCCCAACGAGCGTCACGGGCGATATCCACCATCGGGGAATAAGTCCATGTCACGCCGTTTGAACTGGCCTCGATAGCGGCGATACGGGCACTTTGCTCGATCAACGTCGTATCCCAGCTACAAGACAAAGCCAATGGGATCGGGAAGATCGTATGATATCCATGAATCACATCCAGTCCGAACAAAAGCGGAATTCCTAAGCGAGATTCCTTAACCGCTATCTCCTGCAATTTACGGAACGTCTCCAGCTCCGAGCCTCCCGTAGCACCCAGCCAGCCCCGACGAATCGTCTCGTCCGCTCCTTCCGAACCACTCAAGATGCCGGGAACACCCCCACCGGACAAGTTCAGCTGTCCGATCTTCTCATCCAAAGTCATTTTACCCATCAACTGATCGATAAACGTATCCATCGCTCTCGTATCTTGAACGGGCTTTTGTCCGTATGCCGCAAGTGCCAAACAAGCGGCGAATGATAATATAATCTTTCTCATGTTATTTAAATATTAAGATTCTCTCGCATTATGGATCGTGAAACCCAATTTCTTCAAACCGTCCTGGATTTCCGGACAGCTCATAAACAAACGCCACAGAAGGCCCGTACGGTAATTCTCGATCATCGGGGCGATCGTACATTGGTCTATTGCCAAATAACGATGCGGATACCAATTCTCGCCTTCACTGAAAGCGTCGTAAAAACCATACTTACCCCAGATGCTATCTCCCAGATTGAAATAGAAATGCTTCAATGCCTTCGAGGATTCCTCCGGTGTATACGGATAACTGCTCAAGGCGGCTGTCGGCGTAATTACCCCATGATCGTTGGAGGGCATATGCGCGTTATAGCCTTTCACGGAATAACTGGCGGTCAATCCCCAGCAAGCGTCGCTATATCCCTTGAAGCCCTTCGGATTCTCCGCGCAATAACGGTAATCGATCAAGACGTGATTCCGGTTCAAGTCCCAGTAGTTAGCGTATCGATCCGACAAGCCTACCGGACATAGGCCGATATAAGAATAATGCGCCCAAAACAACGGGCCGCCGTACTCCTCGGCATAATTATGTTTCAAGATCAAAGGTAAATCGTAAGCGACCGCATCGCTCTTGATCCCTCCTTTACGAGCCCATCCGTTATGATAAGCGGAAGCCGGGATCGGATACGTAGGCGAAGACGCCGCCAAAATATAAGTAATCAGACATTCATTGTAACCTTCCAAAGGGAAATTCATCTCCCACGCGTAATTCGGGCTCCAATGCCAATACAATACATCCTGCCCGTTCAAATACCAGGTCCATTCCATCTCACGCCATAGCTGGTCAATCTTCGCGGCCAACGCTTTCTCGCTCTCATTACCATCCTTGAAATATTGGCGTACGCATAAGAGACCTTGCATTAAGAAAGCGCTCTCTACCAAATCGCCTCCGTTATCCTTCTGGCCGAAAGGCTTTACCTTACCCGTAGGTCCATGCATCCAGTGAGGCCAGACCCCATGGAAACGATCGGCCTTCGCCAAGTAATCAGCGATTTGATGAAAACGAGCCACACCTTCCTCACGGGTGATAAAGCCACGCTCAATACCTACCAACAGCCCGGCGATGCCAAAACCACTACCTCCGGTGGTCACGATATCAGCGTCGTTCTCAGGATACACGCCATCCGTATGGATACGCTCACAGGCCAGTCCGGAGGTAGGCTCCGCACCTTCCCACATATAATTAAAATGAGCCTTTTGTATATAGGTCAAGAATTCATCATCCGACTGAAAATCCAACTTACGCTCACTGGCCGTAGACTCTGCGGATGTGTCACTTTTCTTGGCCTCATGACAAGCGGTCAACGAAAAGCCAAGCAACAGGGTAACAACGCCTGTACGGAAATAGGTATTCATAGATATATACATTTAAAATAGTTATCGTCTCAATACTTTACTCATCGGTGAACGACCGCTCTCTCCCAATGCCTCGATCGAGAAATAATAGTCCGTATCCTTATCCAAGCCCCTAAAATCGTACATCGTATCTCCCAGTACCGTGATACTGTTGTACAATTTATCCGGCGCTATACCATAATAGATATTGTAAGCGTACGCCTCTTTTACCGGCTCCCAAGTGATCATCGCATTCCGCTTATCTGCTTTTGAGCGTTCCACCTTTAAATTCTTAACGGCGGCGGGAGCTTCTCCCAAACCATTTCCAAAAATACGAAATCCAGACATAGCGAAGTTGCCCGAAGGCACATGTTCGTTCACTATTTTCAAATAACGGGTTTTCAAAGGCTCACGTAACTCGATATAGTCGTGCGGAACGTCCTTGTCGTTATCGCTCTTATCGACTACCAATTCCCAATTTTGTCCATCTATAGAATGATAAATACGATATTGATGATACAAGTCCATCGCCTTATTATGCTGTACGGCTCTATGCTCGTAATAGTTCAACTGGATCGCACGTACCTCTTTCAATCCCTCTAAAGAGATCTGGAGCCATTCACCCGGTTCTCCCGAGCGGGCGGACCAGAAAGTACGCATGCTCTCATCCGTTACATTCTCTGGTACTAACGTACTATCCATGGAAGAGGCCATCACCGGTTTTCCATACGATAGCAACATCCAACCGGAAAACGTATTCGCGATATCATCTACCTTCCCTTTCGGCGTAAGCAAAGGATAGTCCCCGAAAGCGGTGTTCGAATACATCACGCCATCCTTATCGAATACCGTAGGGTACAAACCGATACGACGCTCAAACTTATATTTCAAAGAAAGCATGCAAGTAGCCACATGCCAGTAATTGCCATACGCATCCTCGAAAGTACCACCATGACCGGCACCTTGTACGAAACCTCCCGGTTTATAGCTCATCGGGTTATGTTTCTGGTAGGTGAACGGGCCCATCGGCTTGTCGGATACATAGACACCATCCGCATAGACCTTGAACTCCGTTCCCGGCGCACCGTATTGGAAATAATATTTACCGTTATGCTTGGTCACGAAAGCTCCTTCCGTAAAAGGCGCTAAAGTCGTACTATCGTCATTGTTCATCCCGAAACGTTCCCATCCGTGTTCTTCCGGGCGCAGCATCATGATCTCTTGGATCTTGCTGATCGGGTGGAAATCACGGCGATCCAATTCCACTCCCTTCAAAGCGAACTCATTACTTGAACCATAGTACATATACAAACGTCCGTCATCATCCAGCAAAAATGCCGGGTCCCAGCTAGGAAGAGCCGTTTTCTCCACATACCGCTTGAACTTTCCGCTTTTCGGGTTCGTACTATGCCAAATAGGCAATCCCGCATAGGTAGAACCGGTATAGAACAAGGTATCTCCACTTACGAAAGCGGCCGGAGCGCACAAGTCGTCATCTTCCGGATAACGTTGGAAACCGGCGAATACAAACTCCCAATTACTCAAGTCCTTGGAATAATAGAATCCGGCTTGATTCGTGGCGAAAAGGAAATATTCCCCTTTATACATGACCATCATCGGATCAGCCGTAGAGCGGAAAGAGCCATTCTTCACCAAATCCGGCAGATTCGCCCGGAAGCAGTAGCTCAAATTCATCGGGTTGCAATAGGTAGAGGGATGATCGGCCGTAGCGTCGAACCAGCGGGTAGCTTGCTGAGGAGCTTTTACCCGTACATCACGAGGATCCGCTTCCATCCGGATATCTATTTTCGTATCGTTATCGCCAAACGTGCGATAAGCGTACTTCATCCCCGGATAATACACGAATAACTCATGATCGTAGCGGCTTGCTTGTATCTTATAATAGCCTGTCGCATCGGTGGTATAATGAACCGGGCTAGCCGTGAACATCACCGTAGCGCCTTCCAAGGGCTTGCCGTCCGGTCCGGTAATCGTACCTTCCAGAAAATGCTCTGGGGATACGGTAATATAGTAATCGCTTACCTGCCCCTTGATCACGATCACGGAATCTCCCCGCTCGTTTACTTGAGCGTTTACGGTAGAGACCGCAAAGAAAGAGGCAAGGAGTGATACGAGCATACACTTATTGTAGGCTTTTAAGGAAGCGCTAGAAACTCCTACGTCTTTCCGGAAAAACATGTACGTGTTTTCCGAAAAAGACGTACATGTTTCCGAGAAAACACGTACATGTTTTTTCCAAGAAGCGATAGCCCTATTTATTCTATTACATGCCAGCATATTATGTTCAAGATAAGTTATTGTTGTTTTTTTGTCGCATTATTATTTTATGGATTGAATCTTTTGGATACCTTTCTGGACATCCGGATGGCTCATGAAAAGGTTCCACAACAGATTCGTACGGTAATTCTCGATCATAACCGTTACAGGCGCTTGATTCAATCCCATAAATAAGGGAGATACCCAATTTACAGTCAAGTTGAAAGCATCCCGGAAACCGTACTCACCCCATAAGAAGCTGCCGTGGTTACGATAATAATTCCGCAAGGCTTTCATGGAAGCGTCCGGCGTATAAGGGAAAGAAGCCAGAGCGCCCGTAGGTGCCATCGTTCCGTTATCCCTGTGCGGCATCGGCTCCTGAGCTTGATAGTTCCAAGCGAAATCGCTGGCGGTTAATCCCCAACAATCTTCTCCATAACCAACATACCCCCCTTGGTTCTCGATACAATACCGTTGATTGATCTTTGCCATTTTCTGGTTGTTCTCGAAATAATTCGTGTACTTATCCGTGAACTTATGTGGGTCCAGCCCGAGATAGGAGTAATGGATAAAGAAAAGAGGACCTCCATTAGAGACACCTACTTTCAAGTTCTCCCCATAATAAGTATTGCCATTCGTATACATCTTACCATCTTCTACACGCCCCCAATCGGCACGGTATTCTTGCGCATACTCCTCTTGGCTGGCCCAGCCGCTATAATACATCTCCGGAGAGATTCCGTATTTCGGCCCCATGATAGCCAACATATAGGTAATCATGGTCTCATTCCAGCCGATCAATTTATGATTGATCACCCACGCCTGATCTGGAGACCAGTGCCAATATAGATATGGGCTGTCCTTAAATTGCTTATACCAGCTCCATTCCACGTTCTTCCACAGAGAATCGATGCTCCTACGGATTTGTTTCTCCTTGTCATTCTCTTGGTCGAAATATTGACGAGCCGTTAACAGCCCTTGGAATAAGAAAGAGGTCTCCACCAAATCACCTCCATTATCTTTCGGGCCGAAAAAAGCAACCGTCTTCCCGGTTGTCCCATCGATAAAGTGAGAGACCGCCCCATGGAATTTATCCGCTTTCTCCAAGAAAGAAGTGATTTTCAAGAAACGCTGTACGCCCTCTTCCCGGGTGATAAATCCCCGTTCGATACCCGCCACGATCGCCATGATACCGAAGCCGGAAGCCCCGGTAGCGATCATATCATTCCGTCCGGGAATATTCTCACGGGCAAGACCGCTGTTCGGCTCCGCTCCCTCCCAATAATAACGGAAGTTCGCTTCCTGTACCATATCCAGCAATTGCTCGTCCGTCATTGGATAGGTAGTGGCCGAGACTGTCTGGGAATCATTGGATTCATTCAGCGCATAATCCACGGCCGTCACCTTATAATAAGCCTTTTTACCAACCTCTCCCAAGAAATCAGTATAACGATTCATCCAAGGGCGGCGGACAGCGACCGGCAGGTAAGTGATCCCGTCGAAAGAACGGTAAATGCGATAGTATTTTATATCCTCCTTTGATTGAGGAATCCATTTGATATCGATATGACGCTCATACGCCTTGGCTTCCTGCAAGACCGGAGCGTTTAAGGCACTTACCGACGGGAGGGAAGCCGGCAAAAGCTCTATATCGTCCAGATAAATCGTATATTCGTTTCCATCGGCCGTACCGGGACGAAGGGCTACGGCCGCTAATTTCTTGATGTTCGTATCGTTCACGGCGTTTAATCCGAAATCCTCCAATGGAATGGATACGGAATGCCATACGCCGGGACGTGTATCTTTCAGATAATTTCTCAGGTTTAGGTATTGGGTATACGTGCTGTCCGCATAACGAATAGCGATATTGGGAAGAGCGGCAGCATTCATGCTCTCTCTCAACCGCACTTGCATAGAGAGCGTAGAGGGCTCACGAAAGAAGTCATTGCCACGGACCGGGCAATATTGTATCTCGCTATACCAATCTCCACCGGGAGCGGATACATAGGTAAGCTCCAAGGAATTGCCGGGCGTAAAAGCGACAGAGCCGGCAACCGGAAGATGATGTCTCGCATTTTTAATCCAAGAGGGTGAGGTATATTTCGCTTGAGAATAAAAGTAATCCCCTTTCATCAAGCTATTCTCGAAGAAAACATAGTCGTAAGGTTTCTCCACCGCTTGCAAGCTGGCGGACAATAAGAGAGTAGTTAGTAATGCGATGTGTTTCATGATGCTGATATTTATATAAATAAACGATATGATTTGAGATAAAATAGGCGGTGCCAAACGGGTTGACACCGCCTTGCCAAACTACAAAGGTCTAGTAAATAATGAGAATCTTATATTACTCTGTTACTTCCGGCTCAAAAGGCACAGGCTCAGCTTCTAAGTTAGGATTCAAGTCAATTTGATCCTGTGGTATCGGATAATATTCGCTTTCTCCTTTCACAAAACCCGGAAGTTCTTGAGTGGCTCTGTCCGTACGGACTAAATCGAAGAAACGTTCGCCCCATTCCAATGCCAACTCAACTTGACGCTCTTCCAGAATTTGATCCAAAGTCGCATTTGCAATCGGAGCTAAACCAGCACGTTCGCGAACCAAGTTTAATGGAGCGTCTCCATTTTGTCCCTTACGAACTTTAGCCTCAGCGTTCATTAACAACACATCAGCATAACGGAATACACGGATATTATTATTATCGCCATATCCAGTACGTCCCGGAGTCATTTGATTAGCCGGTGTATAAGCCTTTCCATTATAAGCAGTCGGTTCACCCGGTTGAGCGACAGGAATATAATCACCGTCACGAGTAGTGGCATCCGTCATGAGGAACGTTGTTTCCGCACGAACCGCTTCACCACGTTTAGAGAATAAATTACGGATTTTCTCAGTCGGCTCAATAAATGCCCATCCAGAGATAGGAGCCTCTCCACGAGGACCTTGGAACGCAAACCAGTTGTCAGAAGAAACGATATCACCACTTCCATTTCCAAAGTCAGTAAATTGATACTCTAGCAAAGACTCATTACACAATTTTCCCGGAATCTTAAACAACTCATAGAAGTCATTATACAACTCAAACTTTCCGCTATTGACGATATCCTCGGTCAAGGCCAATACCTCATCCCATTCATTATCATACATCTTCTGTTTCGCTTTCAACATCTCAGCGGTATATTTTGTAACCGCTCCCGGATGCTCAGACTCATTCGGACGAATAGCCGGTAAGTTTGCTATACAATAATCCAACTCGTCATAAATGTACTTCTTTACATCCTCTTTCGTATTCTTGAATACATTCAGTTCTTGATTGTCTAACAAAAGAGGCACATCGCCAAATAAATTTACCAACTGGAAATAAGCATATGCTCGGAAAAAGCGAACTTCAGCAGCATATTGAGCGTTTAATTGCTTGTCTGACTCACTCGTCAAATGTTTAGCATAATTCTCTAAAGACTCCAATGCTGAATTAGAAGTAGAGACAACATAATAGCAGTTTCCCCAAAGGCCACTTAATGCCCAGAAAGTAGTCAAACGATCATACTGGAATTTACTAGCATACTCATACTCAATCTGATCCGTAGGAGATCCTCCTTTATTCACATCGTCACCGCGAACTATGATACATCCATACGAGGACCAAGACCCCAGATAACCACGAGCGGTCGCATATACACCGGAAACAGGCATATACATATTCGATTTATTCGTATAATCAATACCCTCTACCTCTACAGTATTCTCTGGAAGCTTATCCAAGTAATCACTACAACTGGATGTCAGCAATGAAAAGGCTAAAGGGATAGCCCATAAAATCTGTTTTTTTAATATATTTTTCATATACTTTTGATTAGCATTTAAAGATTAATAAATAATACGAAGACCTAACGTATAAGAAGATGCTAAAGGATATACACGCTCATCAAATCCATAAGAAGAAGATGCTATCTCACCTTTCTCGTTCTTACTACCCAACTCTGGGCTGAAGCTGTTTGCCTTGAAAACAGTCAAAGGACGATCAGCAGTCAAGCTCAAACGAATGCTCGGCATCTTGAATTTTCCAAAGTCTTTCTTCGGGAATGTATAAGCAACTTGTACATTCTGAATACGGAAATAAGAACCATCTTCTACATAGAATGAGTTAAAGTTAGAGATATTCCAAGGTTTTACAGAACCTTTCGCAGACATATATTCGTTAGTAGAGCCCTCACCTGTCCAACGATTCTCGAACTGATCTAAGTCATAGTTCAATTCAGAGTGCCAACGGCGGTCACCACGTTTACGGTTTACGATCTGGTTTCCAGCTACACCTTGCATAACCATAGAGAAACCGAAATTCTTGTAAGAGAATACTAAGTTGATACCGTAATTGAAGTTCGGGATATAAGAACCCAATGTTACACGGTCTTTATTATCAATCTTACCATCCTTATTTTGGTCAACATACTTGAAATCTCCGGGCTCCAAACCATTTGCTACAGCAATCGGATCAGCAGCGATCTCTGCGGCATTCTGATAAACACCCTCAATATCATATCCATAGTAAGCATTCAACTCACCACCAACTTGAGAAATCGTACGGAACTCCGCAGAACCACCATATAAATAAGATAAACCATTCAAATCTTTTACCTCATTGTGCAAGGTTGTCAAGTTTGCTCCAATGTAGTAAGAGAAATCTTTACCGATCTTATCAGCCCAGTTAAAAGACAACTCAACACCTGTATTCAAAATCTCACCTCTGTTACCTAATAAGTTACCGGCACCCATTGGCAGAGGAGCGTCGATCACGGCATTTTGAGTCAAACGATAATACCAGTCTGCCTCTATTGTCAAACGGCTATTCAACGTACGAAAATCTAAACCGACGTTCGTCTCATTCACGACTTCCCAACCTAACCAACTAAAATAAACCAAGTTCGTATAACCAGGAACAGCGCTTCCTCCAAATATACCAGAGGTACCCATATCTTGCGTAATGGAAGCGAAACCATCACTAGCCGCAACCTTATCGTTACCTAACTTACCCCAGCTCGCACGTAATTTCAGATAATCAACCCATTTCTGATCTTTCATGAATCCTTCTTCTGAAATATTCCAAGCAGCACCTACAGAAGGGAAATAACCCCATTTCTCTTGGTATTTGGAAGAACCATCAGCACGCATTGTAGCAGACAATAAATATTTGCCTTTATAATCATAAGATACACGACCGAACCAAGAAACACCACGATAAGTCGTACCGTCATCGCCAGTTTTACGTCCATCCGCATTACCTTGATTCAAATAGTAATATTCCTCGTGTCCGCCCGGAACACCTGTAGCTTCTCCCCATAGGTTACGCCAGTTCTCTTCACGTACGGATTGACCCAACATCGCAGTTAAACCATGATCACCGAACGTATCTGTATAAGTCAATGTATTATCTAAAATCCAACTGTGATAAATATCATTCTTCTTATTCAAAAGGGGAGTCGAATTCAACTGAGTTCCACCAACCAAAAATTCTGGAGTATAAGCTCTTGTCTGGATAACATTGATATCTTGACTATAAGCCGTTTTAAAGAATAACTTATTCTCCGGCAAGAAGTCGAATTGCGCATAGAAAGAAGGCATTACGCGCAACATTGAATTTTTAGAATCATAATACTCCGCTTGAGCAACCGGATTGTAGTAATACTCACTCAAACCGATTTGGGCAGGAGAACCATATTTCGTAGGATACGGATTCAAGGAGCTATTTTCATCATATACAGGAATAATACCCGGTGTACGGAAAGCTGCTAACCAAACCTCGCCGTTTGGCAAGTTTTGCGTAGAGTTGCTCAAAACAACGTTAGCTCCTACTTTCAACCAATCAAAAGCCTTATAATCCGCTTTCGTACGCAAATTGAAACGAGAGTAATCATTTTTAGAATCCAAGATACCATCTTGATACAAATAAGAGGTACCCACAGAATAAGTAGCTTTTTCAGTACCTCCAGAAATGTCTAAAGAATGGTTGTGAGTTAAAGCTGTATGTAAGATCTCATCATACCAGTTTGTATTCGGAAGTGTTCCCCAAACATTTTTAGCGTTATTTACAACAGCCTGTAAGGTTTCATTACCCATCTCACTGATCATAGTCGCATATTGCTCACTATTAGCCATTTTCAATACATTCGTAGCCTTTTGAAAGCCAACATAACCATCATAAGTAACCGTAGCAGGACGATTCAACGCACCTTTCTTTGTCGTAACCAAGACTACGCCATTCGCCGCACGTACACCATAAATAGAAGCGGCAGAAGCATCTTTCAAAATAGACAAATCTTGAATATCACTATTATTCAAGAAATCAATATTATCAAAGAACATTCCATCTACAACATACAAAGGTTGGCTATCCGTATTCATAGAACCGATACCACGAATACGTACGGAAGGACCGGAACCTGGCTGGCCACTATTCGTAATCTGCACACCCGGCACTTTTCCTTGCAAAGCACTCATCGGAGATGATGTCGCATGTTTCGTAATCTCATCAGCCTTGATCACGGCAATTGGAGCTGTCAAATCCTTAGCCTTACTCGTACCATAACCGATAACGACAACCTCTTCCAAGTTTTGCGTATCCTCACTCATAAGAACATTTACTACAGTCTGTCCGTTAACCGGAACTTCTTGTGTAGTCATACCTACATAACTAAATACTAAAGTCGCATTCTTGGGAACATTACTCAAAGTATAGTCTCCATCCATAGAGGTTATGGTACCGTTAGTCGTACCCTTAACCAAAACACTCACCCCGATAGCTGGGTATAGATCGGAAGAGCGTCGTCTAGGGAAAGAGTGTAGATCTCGGTGGTCGCCGTATCATTAAAAAAAAAAAAAAAAAAACAAACGAGAAGACAAGAAACAACGAAAAAGTAGACAAACATAG
>OOAG01001488.1_pt1 | contig 17279 bp, 15 predicted proteins | sample 1671461 | NCBI WGS metagenome assembly OOAG01 (sample SAMN06348159, study PRJEB24527) | human gut metagenome | biome: human gut; feature: ankylosing spondylitis patient; material: feces | host: Homo sapiens | place: China | collected 2015-10 | reverse complement strand
CGCTCATTGCATGAAAGTTTGAATTCGACTTGCAAAGGTAGCAAATTCCGGCCGTTTTATCCATCACAACAGTAACGAGCGACGCGACAGCAACTGCATGAAACATTCCCGGTAAGAGTCGGACACCGGAATATATACCTTCCCGAACACGATCCGGTTCCGTTCGATCGTTTTGATCTTGTCCACATGGACGATAAACGAACGGTGCACCCGGACGAAACGGTCGGCAGGCAGGGTTTCCTCGATAGCCTTCATGCTCATCAGCGTCATCACGGAAGCCCCGTCTTCGGTATGTATCTTTACGTAATCTTTCACGCCTTCGATATACAGGATCTGATCGAGGCGCAGCTGCACCATCTTGTATTCGGTCTTGACGAAAAGAGTTTGCGCGGATCGGCCCTGGGCAACTGGCCCCTCCTGTTTGCCGTCCTGAAGCCCGAACCAACGCTGCGCTTTGTCGGCGGCCCGCAGGAACTCGGCATAACTGATCGGTTTGAGCAGGTAATCCAGCGCATCGACCCGGAATCCTTCCAGCGCGTACTGTTCAAACGCCGTCGTAAAAACCACCCGCGTTTGCGTTCCGATCATCCGCGAAAGCTCCAGCCCGTTGAGCTGCGGCATCTGGATATCCAAAAAGAGCATATCCGGCTTACAACCACTTGCAATCAGTTCATCACCTGATAAATATTTCTCTATAACCGCATCCGGCAATAGCTTTTTTATTTTTTCTTCCAGTATCTGAACCATAGATACTTCATCATCGCAGATAGCAATTCGCATATTGTCACTTCCTTGCTTACATATATTTATAGCTATTATATCGGATAAGTTCTTGCAATATCTATCTGGAATGTTGTGAAATGACCTTTTTTTGTTGTGAAAAGGGGCTGTCGCTTTAACGATTGAAAATCGTTGAGGCGACAGCCCCTCCAATTACTTTTAACTTTCCAGCTTCGTATTCATCTTCCAAAGCTTTCCATGCCACTCATCAGCCAATTCCACCAAGTAAAGCACCTGCAATAAGTGCAACAAGTGCAAGTGGAACAAGAACATATTTGCCAAGTGGTACAAACCACTTTCCAATAGGCTTATCTGCACCTGCATTAACAGCATCAACAGCAAACTTCTTTCCTGCAACCCAGAAGAACATAATTGCTGCGAGCATTGCGCCAAGTGGGCAGATATAGATAGATACTGCGTCCATCCAGCCTGATACAATACCCTGTATTACTAGTGACACAACACAGCCAGCCACTGCGATAATTCCAACAGATGCAACACGGTTAAGCTTAAGCTTCTCCTGAATAGTTGCAACCGGAGCTTCATACAGATTAACAAGTGAGCTCATGCCGGCAAACAGAACACATACATAGAATACAATTCCTACAATCTTGCCACCCGGCATACCATTAAATACATTTACAAGATAGATAAACATCAGTCCGGGACCACCTGATGATAACTCGGCACCGCCTGCTGCCATACCAGGAATAATAACAAATGCAGCTAATAAAGCAGCAATAGTATCAAATACTGCAACATTTCTTGCAGAAGAAACAACATTTTCCTTATCACTAAGATATGAACCATAGATAACAGTTCCGTTACCTGCGATAGACAGTGAGAAGAATGCCTGACCAAATGCATATATCCAGAGCTTTATATCAAGAAGTCCCTTAGGGTTAAGTGTAAAAATGTATTTATAACCTGCACTTGAACCTGGAAGTGTGAAAATGTATATTCCAAGACCTACAAACATGATGAAAAGCAAAGGCATCATGACCTTGTTTGCTTTCTCAATTCCGCCTGCAATACCAAGTGCCATAATAACAGCAGTTACAACCATTGCGATTATAAGCCACATATTATTGCCAAATGAGCTTGCTGTACTTCCAAACATACCACCAATAGCTGACATATCATTGCCCATTGCTGAAAGCTTTCCAGAAAATGCAAGATAAGTATATTTGAATATCCAGCCAACAACTACAGTATAGCCCATTGCCAGAGCCAGTGAGCCAAGCACAGGAATAAAACCAATTGCCTCACCTGCTTTTCTCTTTCCGGTACGCATCTGCATACAGTCGCCAAATGCTTTAATAGGTCCGCCCTTAGTCGCACGGCCAAGTGCCATCTCCTCGATAACACCTGTTGAACCTATCAATATTACAAATAATACATAAGGTATTAAAAATGTCATACCACCCCATGCAGATACCATATATGGAAAACGCCATATATTTCCCATTCCTACTGCCGAACCGATACAGGCAAGAATAAAACCTGTACGGCTCTTAAAGCCATCTCTTTCCAATTCAATTCCGTTATTTCCCATAGCTTTAGTTCCTTTCTTCCTCATATTGCTAATAGCACATCACTTGTCTGTACCAAAGTTTCTTCATGAACGCTCATACGCAAAAAAGGCAAAGAAACCATTACCCCTTCCGGGTCATGGCTCCTTTGCCTTTGATGTCTGTATAATATACTATTGTGTTATTCCTGTAAAATACATTTTAGTTATAAAACCATAACCAGAAATAATAGTTAAACTACATAATCCACATCTGTGCCAGATACATCACAACTGGCATTGTAATAATTGAAAACAGCGTTGACAGGCAGACCATACATACTGCCCGCTCATAATCCTGCCCGAATTTCTGTGCAAATATTGCCGTACTCGTTCCAACCGGTGTTGCCGCAGCAATTAGTGTAATCATTCCAATCTGACCGTGTCCCGCCGGTATAATATAAAGCACAAGCAGTGTAAGCAGCGGAATTATTATAAGCCTGACAAACGATGCCAGATACAGGGACGGATTAAGCAGTAAGTCACGGATCCTGACACATGACAGATAATATCCCAGTACTATCATGGCTGCAGGTGTATTAAGTGCCGCAACTCCAGCCATCGTGCTGTTTATTACACCTGGCAGTTTAATTCCCGTAATAAAAAGAAACAGTCCTATAACAAGTGATATTGTCACAGGATTGACGAATACCTTTTTTATATTTATCATATCCTTGCGGCGGGTTATTATCACAATTCCGTATGTCCACTGCAACAGATTAAGAATACTTGCAAATGACGCAACATAGAATGCCGCTTCATTTCCAAATACCGCAGTTACAAGTGGAATTCCGATAAATCCTGCGTTACAGAAAGCAGTTCCAAAGTTGTCTATCGGCTTTCGCATGCCGTATATTATATATGATACAGCTATCGCCACTGCAAATGCAGCTACAGCCAGTACCGCCGACATAAGAAGTCCATACAGCTTCTCCATCGTGAAATCTGTTATATAGCTTCTTATAATTACACACGGAATAACCGCATACAGCAGAATATTGGCCATATCCTTACTGCCATGTTCTGTAAGCAGACCTGTTTTAGACAGAATCAGTCCCAGAATCATAAGAATAAACATTATAAATGTCTGCGTTAATAATATTTGTGTTATCATAATCGTAAATATCCTGATTTCTATATTATGTTAATTGTAATTTTTATAAAATACTACATACAAGAAAGGTGCGAACATGGAATTATATCAGCTCAGGCAGTTTCAGGCTGCCGCCAGACACAAGAATATGACCCGCGCTGCCAGTGAACTGTGCATAGCACAGCCAGCATTAAGCAAGACAATCCACAAGCTTGAAGAAGAATTTGGCGCACAGCTTTTTATCCGTAATAAAAAAGGGCTCGAATGTACCCGTCAGGGAGAAATTCTGCTTGAATATGCAGACAGAATACTGGCTCTTTCAGAAGATGCTGCGCGTGCTGTCAGTGAAAGTCTTGGCGATGCAGGCGAAATAAGGCTCTGTCTCCGCTCAAGTGCAGTTCTTGTCAGCAATGTACTTAAAGATTTTATCCATGAACACCCTCATGTCAGCTTTTCAATATCTTCTGAACCAAAAGGGTGTGACCTGCTGATTGACTCTGTCTCATCAGCTTATGATATTCCAGACAATGCACATCTTCTTATGACAGAAGAAATCTGCCTTGCCGTTTCATCATCACATCCACTTGCCCATACTGGACACATATCAGTAGAACAGATGATGGACGAGAAATTCATTGACCTTGCAGATACTCCATCTTATGCCGGAGTGTTCAATTCAATATTCAGTAAATGTAAGAAAACTCCTCAGATAGCCTACTCATGCAATGATTACATATTACAGGGCAAACTCATAAGTCTCGGTCTTGGAGTATCATTTGTTGCCTCTGTAACATGGACAAGCAGCAGCCTTCCTGAAAACATAAGCCTGCTGCATATAGATGACTGTCCACATTTCAGAAGTATTTATTATCAACCGCTTGGCTCATTCTGCTCAGAAAATCAGCGAATCTTCGAGCACCAGCTTGAAGAATATTTCAAAAATTTGAATAATTAATGCACCTCTAATGGTGTGTCTTCACCAGCTGCAAACTGCACAACACTCTTAACTGAAGACTCAACCATATCAGACACAGCCTGATCTGTGAAAAATGCAACATGAGGTGTGACAATAGTATTCTGGAAAGACTTAAGTATGATGTAATCGTGATTAACAACAAGGTCATCATACTTACGGTCTGTACGGATAAATTCATCCTCACCCTCACAGCAGTCAGTTCCAACTGAACCAATCTTGCCACTCTCAACAGCCTCAATCAGATCCTTTGTATCAACAAGCGCACCCCTTGCCGCATTTATAAGGATAACGCCATCCTTCATCTTTGCAATTGAATCCTTATTAATCATATGATATGTCTCATCACTTAAGAAAGTATGAAGCGAGATAATATCTGCTCTGGCATACAATTCATCAAGAGTTACATACTCAACATTTTCAAGGCCTTTTGCAGGATATGGGTCATACGCAATAATCTTACATCCAAATCCTGAAAGATTCTTAATTACTGCCTTTCCAATTCTTCCTGTTCCGATAATACCTACTGTCATATTCTGCATTTCACGTCCACATATAGGACCAAGTGAATAATCTGCTGTGTGTGAACGCATCATTACATACAAAGCCTTACGGATACACATAAGCATAAGCATTACTGTATAATTGGCAACTGAATATGGTGAATATCCGCTGTGTGCAACACGGATTCCAAGGCGCTTTGCTGCCTCAAGGTCAACACTGTTATATCCGATTGTCCTGAAACCGATGTACTTTACACCCTCTGCTGCAAGCTTTTCAAGAACAGGTGCTGACAAGTCACACATGCCATCGCACACCGACATAGCCTCACAGCCTTTGACACTTTCTATATCATCTGCTGTAAATCCGCTCCTATTAATCTGTAATTCCACCTTGTATACATTTGCAAATGTATCAAAATACTGTTTTTCATCTTGACGAACGCTGAATGCTGCTATCTTCATAACTTTTCACTCCTCCTACTTAATCCACTCATATGTAAGTTTTCCAAGAATTTCGATTCCCTTAACAATCTGCTCATCAGAAGGTGTCGAATAATTAAGTCTGAATCCATTAGACTTCTGGCTCTCATCTGCTAAGAACGCTGCTCCCGGAACTGACAGAACACCTCTGTTAATAGCCTCCCTTACAAATGGTGCAGAATCCATTCCCTCTGGCAGGAATGCCATTACGAAAAGTCCGCCCTCAGGGTGACCGAAGGTTACTGAAGGATGGAATTCCTTCTTCATGCACTCCATCATGAGATTACATTTGTGCTCATACACCTTTCTTGAATCCTCAAGATGTTTGTCGAAATCATAGTTATTAATATATTCATTACAAATGTACTGGAAAAGGACAGTTGAATGTACATCTGTGCACTGTTTTGCAACTGTAAGCGGTCCTGTGAGCGACTTGTTAAATACAAGAAAACCAAGACGGAATGCAGGTGCCATTACCTTTGAGAAGCTTCCTGCATATATAACCCTGCCCTCTGTATCCATTGATTTGATAGTTGGCACATTTTCACCTGCAAATCTTAATTCACCGTAAGGATTATCCTCTAATATTGCGATATCGTATCTGCAGCAAAGCTCATATACTTTTTTTCTCTTCTCAAGAGAAGTTGTAATTCCTGTAGGATTCTGGAAAGATGGAATTGTGTATAAAAGCTTTGCATCAGGATTAGCCTTTAAAGCCTCCTCAAGCGCATTTATATTCATTCCGTCCTGCTCCATTGGGATTCCTACAAGCTTTGCACCGTAAGAACGGAATGTATTAAGGCAGCCTACAAATGCAGGCTCTTCAGTAAGCACAACGTCTCCTTCATTAACAAGTGCCTTAGTTGTAAGGTCCGCACACTGCTGTCCGCCTGACACTATGAAAAGCTCATTATTCTCGAAATCAAAGCCTTCCTTCTTCTCAAGATATTTCTTCATAGTATCACGCAGAGGTGTATAACCTTCACTCAATCCATACTGTAATAAAGAAACAGGATTCTCGCCAAGTCCCTTTGCTGCTATCTCTTCTATCTCCCTGCATGGGAATGTCTCTGCTGACGGATTGCCACCACCAAAAGATATAATATCCTTGCTTGCTCCTAACTTAAAAAGTTCTCGTATCATCGAACCATGAACACCTGATAAACGATTAGAAATCTCGTATTCCATATATATTTCCTCCTTCAAATACTTACTAATGCAAAAAAAGAGCCAGAATCCCCTAAAGACTTCCGGCTCCTTTGCCCTTGATAAATGTATCATACCCCCATGTGTCATTCCTGTAAAATACATGTTAGTTATAAAATCATAAATCATAGCAATAGTTATTATTCGTATTTTTTATATACTTGTTTATTATATATTGTTATGATATAATCCCTAGTACTACCCCTCCCATACCTGGTAGAGAAAGGAGGTGGATTGCTTGGATGCACTAGTGTCCTTAATTATCTCTATCTTGGCAAATATAGCTTCATACTATATCTGCAAATGGCTGGACAGAGATAACAGACGGTAGCCAGCCTGGGGACTAAGCCACCCTGCCAGAACGGAATAGAAAACCCCACGAGCCCGAACTCGTGGGGTTTTCGTAGATTGCTTGAATGCACTACTTATATCCAATGACATTCTATCACATGCCATCAGACATTACAAGTATATTCTTTTTCTTTTCAAATATTATAAAATTATCAGACAACTTTTCACTTATCCCCACACAGTCTCACCATTAATATAATCAGTCATAAAATATACAATCTTGTTCCAAAGCTCATACTCTACAATATGCCTTGTTTCTTTAATTATCCTGAGACATTTTTTAATTACATCGGATGAATCATCCTCTGTAAGTTCTAACAACTTTTTATATGTCTTATACCCCTCATTTTTCTCTTTCTCTGTCCATCTTGCTTCCTCGGCATCATCTATTTTATTAAGAAAAATATACATAAATACCGGCATGTCTTTTTCCTGTCTCCATTCCATACATTTATCCTCCATAAAATACCTGCTTTCTGTCCAACATCATTTCACCATATTCATATTTAAGCTGAATAATACATGACTAACTTTAAATCAAGTTTAAATTGAATTAATACATTTTCTGTGCTACTATTTAAGCATAAGAGGTAAACCTAACTTTAGGTCAACCTAATAATGGTGAACATTTTGTGAATTTTATTATCACATTTGTAAAAAACTAATATCATGTAAGCAAGGCTTACGGAAAGCAGGTGTATTATGTACACAATAGGACAGGTTTCAGAAATGTTTAATCTTCCCGTTTCAACATTAAGATATTATGATAAAGAAGGATTATTCCCTTTTATGCAGCGTGCTTCTGGAATAAGACAGTTCTCTGACACTGAAATTGCTGCTCTTAAGCTTATTGAATGTCTCAAAAAATCAGGTCTTGAAATCCGCGACATCAAGCAGTTTATGGAATGGTGTCAGGAAGGCAGCAGAACTTACGAACTCAGAAAACAGCTTTTTGAGAGACAGAAAGCCGCTGTTGAAAAAGAGATGGAAAAAATGCAGGAAACTCTTGATATGCTTACTTTCAAGTGCTTCTATTACGAGCAGGCTATCAAGGACGGCAACGAGGACGGAATACATTCAATGCTTCCAGACAAGCTCCCCGCCGATATTCAGGCTGCCTACGACAACTCACACAAATAATTATTATTTGCTTATTATATTTAACACAAAATATGGAGGCTAATATATGTTCAAATCTTTAGAAGTTAAATATCCTAAGTTTTATCAGGTATTCAGATTCATTATAGTTATAATTGCTTCCGTGCTGTACGCATGGAATTTAAGATGCTTTGCCAAAGTCGCAGACCTGCTGCCAGGAGGCTTTTCAGGAGTCTCCCTGTTATTTCAGGCAATCGGACTACGTTTTTTTTATATCAGCATCCCATTTACAATATTCAATGTGGCACTTAACATTTTCCCCGCCTACATTGCATACCGCTACATCGGCAAGAAGTTTACCATCTACTCAATCGTGGTAATTATACTTTCCAGTGTGCTTGTTGATATCCTTCCTCCATACATTTTTACAGAAGATATCCTGCTTATAAGCGTATTTGGCGGAATTATCAACGGATTTGCAATAAGCCTGTGCCTCAATGTCGGCACTACCACAGGCGGAACCGATTTCATAAGCATTTATTTTTCTCATGTTAAAGGAATAGACGCATGGAACTATATTCTTCTTGGTAATGTTGTGATTCTGCTCATTGCAGGCGGACTGTTTGGCTGGTCAATCGCGCTCTACTCAATAATATACCAGTTCTGTAGCACACAGGTAATCCAGTTCATGTACAAACGCTACCAGAAGATGACATTATTCATCATTTCTGACAAATCCGAAGAAATCTATCACGCCATAAAGAATACAACCAACCACGACGCCACGCTTTTCAAGGGAATCGGCTGCTACGAGGAAAAAGAGCGCACGCTCATATACTCCGTAATCAACTCCGAAGCGAAACGTGAGCTTATCACATTGATACGCTCAATTGACAAGCACGCATTTATAAATGTGGTAAAAACCGAAGAGCTTGACGGCAGATTTAACGATATTCCACATGATTAATCAGTACACAGAATATTCGCACTCATACCATATTTTAGTCAAATTTCTCCAATAAACTATAGACAATCAATTAACATACACTAAAGAAATGGAGAGATGACTATGATTAAATTAAATAAAATCAAAAGGAATTGCGTAGCCGCAGTTATTCTTACTATGTGTCTTATGACTGCTGGCTGTGCCAGAAATTCAACTTCAACTACTACTGCATCAGGCGGTGAGACTACCATCACTTCAGACATTACTAAAGAAGACACAGATGTAACACACGCAGATGATGCTGAGAATTACAGAGTAGCCATTACTGGTGATTTCACTGTGACATCTGATACATCAGATGGAGTTACACAGTCAGGTTCTGTATACACAATCACAAAGGCTGGTGAATATACAGTAGCCGGTCTTTTATCAGAAGGACAGCTTATCGTTGATGCAGGTGATGAGAACGAGGTTACTATCGTATTGAACGGAACATCTATCACATGCTCAACCGGTTCACCCATATATGTTAAAAATGCTTCCGAATTCAAGATTAAATCAGAAGAGAACTCATTTAACGAAGTAATTGACAATCGTGCCGAAGCTACAGAAGATTCTTCTGATGACGCTGGCAACGCAGCAATCTATGCAACATGCGATTTAAAACTCATCGGCAAAGGAGCCTTAGTTGTAACAGCTAATTACAATAATGGTATCCAAAGCAAGGACGACCTTTCTATTAAAAATGTGATTGTTAAAGTTACTGCTGTGAACAACGCATTCAAAGGCAATGATGCCGTTGATATTGAATCTGGAAATGTAATTGCAATCTCTGCTAAGGGGGATGGCATCAAGACTTCTAACAGCAGCCTTTCTAACAAAGGCAACCAGAAGGGAATCGTTACAATTACTGGTGGTAACATTGATATTTATGCAGCCTGTGACGGTATAGACGCATCTTACGGGGTAGATATATCAGGTGATGGTAACTTAAACATTTATACAGATACTTACTCTGAATATAGTGAAGAAGTTACTTCGTCAGGCAGTTCTTCAGGTACATCTGCCGGACATGGCAGCTCTGGTAATAAGACTGCTTCTGCCAACACTGTTTCTTATGTGGCAGCTTCTGACACTATTGCCAACGCACCTGGCGGCTTTGGTGGCGGCAACATGGGTGGCATGGATGGTCAGAACGGTGGTAATAAGGCCGGCGGCGACCGTCCAGGAATGCCTGGTAACTTTAATGAATCCGGTAATTCTTCTAGACAGTCCTACTCAACTAAGGGTATTAAAGCTGAAAGCGAAATAAGTATTTCAGGCTTTACAATTAACATATGTTCAACAGATGATGGTATCCATGCCAACTCTGACTCAGGTGTCCTTGAAACCGGTGAGGACGGCAAAGGAACTATTGTTATCAACGGTGGTACAATTACAATTTCTTCAGGTGATGACGGCATGCACGCTGACAAGCAGCTTGATGTCAATGACGGTTATATTAATGTAGTAACTTCATACGAAGGACTTGAAGCCATAACTATCAACTTAAATGGTGGCAAAATATATGTATATGCTACTGATGATGGCATCAATGCCTGCACAGGTGATGGAAAGACTTCTCCAATTGTCAATGTAACAGGCGGATATATAGATGTCACAACTGCGTCTGGTGATACTGATGGTATTGATTCTAATGGAAATTACGTACAGACCGGTGGATTTGTATTAGTTAAAGGCGGCAGTTCATCTGGAAATGTATCAGGATCAATTGATGTAGATGGTACCGTAACGATAACTGGTGGAACATGCATTGCACTCGGTGGTGTATGCGAAACGCCTGTAAACTCTGCTAATGCTTATGTATTAAGTTCAGTATCCTTCAGCTCTGGAAGCTATTCACTTAAAGATGCTTCCGGCAACGAAGTAATAAGCTTCACTGTTGACGGAACATTTGGCAACGGCTGGATATGCTCTGACACTCTTACAACCGGCACAAGCTACACACTTTACCGTGGTTCAGACTCTATTGCAGACTGGACTCAGGAATCTGGAACAATGGGATCTTCTGGCACTGGCGGCTTCGGCGGCGGCAGACGATAAGATACTTCACATTTACTCTCCTTATTTTCTTAAAACAGTCACTGGATTTTGATATGCCCCCTGTCTACTTGACAGGGGGCATATCATTTTTCTGGTGGCTGTTTTCATATATCTCCCTATATCCCGCATAGCATAAATTCCTAATAAACCTGCCAAATCATTATCCACCATTACTTTAGTATGTCAATTAAACATCTTATTTTATTAAATTGTCTTTCAAAACCCACTAACTATATACATAATCATAATTTAGTAGGCATTTTCACGGAAGATTTCATCTTTAAGAGCCTCTAATTCAGAAAAATCCAGGAAAAAGACCTACTCAAAAAGCTATTCACAGCTGTTTCGTAGGTTTGCTCCCTCCGCATCAGGTTATAATTCTCTCAAGCAAACCTACTCAATGACATATTATAGGCATAATAGTAGGTATATCCATATTATTCATATATACTCATATATATTAACTCATTTTATCCTTGCCAATCCCTCCCCAATATGCTACAATCCATTTATGTTTACTTTATTGATTTAAAGCGTTACGCTTTAAACTTATGAAGTAGGGATTAATACATTTAATATGGGGGTTTTTATGTTAAAACTGGTTATTCTTATTATCTACTTTGCGGTGCTGATAGGCATTGGCTTATACTGCCGCAAGCATGCAACTGATGTTAATGGTTTCGTTCTCGGTGGAAGAAGCGTTGGTCCGTGGCTCACCGCATTTGCATACGGAACATCTTATTTCTCGGCTGTTGTATTCGTTGAATATGCAGGCCAGTTTGGCTGGAAATACGGCATTGCCGCAACCTGGGCTGGTATCGGCAACGCGATTATTGGTTCACTCCTTGCATGGGTCGTACTTGGCAGAAGAACAAGAATTATGAGCCAGCACCTTGATTCAGCAACCATGCCACAGTATTTCGGAAAGAGATTCGGCAGCAATCCATTAAAAATCGGTGCTTCCGTTATCATATTCATTTTCCTGATTCCATACACAGCTTCACTTTACAATGGACTTTCAAGACTTTTCGGTATGGCTTTCAACATTGATTACAGCGTCTGTATCATAATCATGGCAACACTTACCGCAATCTATGTAATTGCAGGTGGTTACATGGCTACTGCTATCAATGATTTCATTCAGGGAATTATCATGTTATTCGGTATTGTTGCAGTTATTGCTGCCGTAATCCACTCTAAGGGCGGCTTCATGTCTGCACTGCAGGGTCTTGCAAATGTGTCTGACCCGGCAGTAAGCGATACTCCCGGTATATTTGCTTCATTTTTCGGACCTGACCCATTCAACCTTTTATGCGTTGTAATCCTTACATCACTTGGAACATGGGGACTTCCTCAGATGGTTCAGAAATTCTATGCCATTGATAATGAAGCTTCTATACAGAAGGGTACTGTAATCTCAACAATATTTGCGCTTATAGTTTCAGGCGGATGCTATTTTCTCGGAGGTTTCGGAAGATTATTCTCTGACCAGATAGATGTCAAGGCTAACGGCTTCGACTCAATAATTCCAACAATGCTTTCTAATTTAAGTCCTGCGCTTATTGCATTAGTTGTAATTCTCGTGTTGTCAGCTTCAATGTCTACACTTTCATCACTTGTAATAGCTTCAAGCTCAACACTTACTATTGACTTCTTAAAAGATAACTTTATCAAGAACATGAGTGAAAAGAAACAGGTATTATACATAAGAATTCTTGTTGTTGTATTCATTGCGATATCTGCAATACTTGCACTTATCCAGTACAAGAGTTCAGTAACATTTATTGCACAGCTTATGGGAATATCCTGGGGTGCACTTGCAGGTTCATTCCTTGCACCATTTATGTTCTCGCTTTACTCTAAGAAGGTTTCCAAAGCATCATGCTGGGCATGCTTTTTATTCAGCTCAGTACTTATGCTTGCTAACATCTTCTTCAGAGCAGGCTTCCCAACATGGCTCCAGTCACCTATCAACTGCGGTGCATTTGCAATGTTTGCCGGAATGATTATCGTCCCTGTAGTCAGCCTGTTCACACCGAAGCCAGATAAAGAACTTGTCGACAGCGCATTTGCATGCTACGAAAAAGAAACAGAAGTGCCACAGAAGACAGCACTTGGAAAATAATTCGCAACATATCTAATATTTATATACCCTTTACAACAAAACCTCCTTGTGCTATAACAACCAAAGTTATAAAACACAAGGAGGTTATTTATGGCATCAAAGCTTCACAACGCCCTCGCTAAGAAGCTTCCGGATATACAGATGTCCGAAGCCTTCATAAACTGCGTATTCCTTGCCATGTCCGGTGGACTTCAGGATGCATATACATATTTTACAAGAAATGAAGTATTCTCCAACGCACAGACCGGTAATGTGGTTCTTATGAGTACACATTTTATGATGGGTGAATGGTATCAGGGATTAAAATATCTTCTGCCATTCTTAGCATTTGGTCTTGGCGTATTCGTAACAGAGCGGATTCAGGGCAAATATAAAAATGCCACCAGACTTCACTGGCGGCAGGCAATATTACTTATTGAAATTGTTATCTTAATTGCAGTTGGCTTCATGCCCCACTCAATGGACATGTTTGCAACAATAATCGTATCGTTCTCATGTGCTATGCAGGTACAGGCATTTAGAAAAGTCAATGGCTATTCCTATGCAAGCACCATGTGCATCGGTAACTTAAGAAGCGGTACAGACGCACTTTCTGTATTTGTGCGTACTGGCAATAAAACATCTCTTAAGAAAGCCGGATATTATTTTGGCATAATATTATTCTTTGCAATCGGCGCAGGTATCGGTGGAAACCTTTCAATGCTGTTCGGAATCCACACAATATGGATTTCAAGTGCACTGCTTTCAATCAGCGTACTTCTTATGTTTGCGGAGAAATTAAAAATATAATGTAAATGATTCCTTATCATAGTCATAACACATTCTAACATAAAACCCCAATCCGTGGCATAGATTGTATAAATGAAACTTCCGGAGTCCCGACATGCGAGACTATATAGAAGAACGTGCCACCCAGCTGGCATATTACATAATTGAGCATAAAGCCACTGTAAGACAGACAGCCAAAGTATTTAATGTAAGCAAAAGCACTGCACATAAAGATGTAACTGCACGACTTATGGAAATCAATCCTGAACTAGCCAGAGAAGCCAGAAAGGTTCTTGATGTCAATAAACAAGAAAGACACATCCGCGGAGGTATGGCTACTAAAGAAAAATACCTCCACGCATGTGCCAGATAGTTTTTTATAAAATTGCAGAAACTGTGAGTCCTCGTGTCTTGGATAGGTCTATAAACTCATCTTCACACTGGACAATTGGCAGACTGAGTGCATTCTCATTAATAAGAACAACCTTTCCAATTCTTCCATCTGAAAGTCTCACATCGTTATTAATATACGATGATGCCACATTCTTTAAGAAAGGAAGAATATATTCAGGTTCAAACTTTGTAAATGCATCTTTATACATTGTATCTATTACTTCAAAAGGACATAATGCTCCTCTATATACTCTTGCTGAAGTCATTGCATCATACACATCAGCAATTGCTATAATCTTGGCTACTGCTGGAATATGATCCGACTTTAAGCCAAATGGATACCCTGTTCCATCACATTTTTCATGATGGAGCAGGCATGCCTCTTTAATTCGTATATCAATGTTCTGATTCTTAACTTTCTCATATCCAAAATTAACATGCTGCTTCATTATATTGTATTCAGCAACTGTCAGCTTACCAGGTTTTGTAAGAATTTCGTTAGGAATCATAATCTTACCTATGTCATGAAGAAGTCCGCTTATTGTCAGTATTCTTATATCTTTCTCACTAAACTTAAGCCATTGCCCAAGAATTGAAGCTATCAAAGCAACATTTACACTATGAACATATGTAAGGTCATCAAACTGCCTCATACTGTGCAACATATCAAAAAGCTGTAAACTATTTCTGTTCGCAGAAAGAATCTCATTAGTTCCTTCTATCAGCTTATCTATATCAATAGGACTGTTATTCGTAACAACATCGTTAAGGTCTCCTTTGATATCCAGAATATTCTCATCATAGGTCTTTTTAAAATGCTTAAACCTTATGCTCGCTCTTATCTTATCAAAATACTTAACGTTCTCTTTATTAGCAGTTTTTCCCAGAACCTTTTCCAGATCCTGCAGTTCATTATTGGTGTCGTATACCTTTACTTCCAGTATATGATGCCCTGAAATATTTGCTATTATATCATAATTAAGTATGGTATCTTTCTTTGCTAATATATTACCATCTGGCGTATGTACATCATCTGCGAGTTTATCACCTTCCTGTGCGTCAAATATGAATATCGTCTTATCTGTCATTACTCATTCCCCCAGTATTCACGATACATTTGTCTGTACAAATGTATTTTAATTATAAATTTCTATATAGAAAATGTCAATTTACTCTTGACGAATGTTTAAATATTGTGTAGTATCTTATGCGGTAATATTAATTGAATATTTTATATCCCTTATTAAGAGCGGTGGAGATACATAGGATCTATGAAGCCCGGCAACCCCTTTTGAGGAAGGTGCCAACCTGAGCGATATTAGTCGAACAATAAGAGGATTTCGATACAGTCTATCGGGTCCCTTATCGGGGACCTTTTTTTTGCGAGCAGCGGTAACATTGCAGTTCTGGCATTTTGCTACAAGCACGAGTAACGATAAGAATAGACACGATAAGGTATGGGATAGACATATTCACGATAAAATCAAAAGGAGATAACATGGAAAAAAGATTATTTACTTCAGAATCAGTAACAGAAGGACATCCTGACAAGATCTGCGACCAGATTTCAGATGCCGTATTAGACGCTCTCTATGAGCAGGATCCATACTCAAGAGTAGCCTGCGAAACTCTTACTAACACAGGTTTTATTATGGTAATGGGCGAGGTTACAACTAAGGCTAACATAGATATTCCTTCTATCGTAAGAAAGACAGTTACAGATATCGGTTATGACAGCTCTGATAAGGGATTTGATGGTAACACCTGTGCTGTTATGGTTGCATTAGACAAGCAGTCAGCTGATATTGCTATGGGTGTTGATAAGGCTCTTGAAGCAAAGGATGGCGAGATTGATGATTCAGAAGGTGGTGCCGGCGATCAGGGTATGATGTTTGGTTACGCAACTAACGAAACTCCTGAATTCATGCCTTACTCTTCTGCACTTGCGCAAAAGCTTTCTAAGCAGCTTACAAAGGTTCGTAAAGATGGAACTCTTTCTTACTTAAGACCAGACGGAAAGACTCAGGTAACAGTTGAATATGATGAAAACAAAAAGCCAATAAGACTTGATGCTATCGTTGTTTCATCACAGCATGCTCCTGAAGTATCTCAGGAACAGATTCATGAGGATATTAAGAAATATGTTATTGATGCAATCGTTGATCCTTCTATGATTGACGCTGACACTAAGATATACATCAATCCAACAGGCCGTTTTGTAATTGGTGGACCTAACGGAGATTCAGGTCTTACAGGTCGTAAGATTATAGTTGATACTTACGGTGGAGCTGCAAGACATGGCGGTGGTGCTTTCTCTGGTAAGGACTGCACTAAGGTTGACCGTTCTGCTGCATACGCTGCAAGATATGTTGCTAAGAATATTGTCGCTGCCGGACTTGCTGACAGATGTGAGATTCAGCTTTCATATGCAATCGGTGTTGCAAGACCAACATCTATCATGGTTGATACATTTGGCACAGGAAAGCTTGATGAAGAAAAAATCGTTGAAATCATCCGTGAGAACTTTGATTTAAGACCTAACGGAATCATTAAGATGCTTGACTTAAGAAGACCTATCTATAAGCAGACAGCTGCTTATGGTCACTTTGGACGTACAGACCTTAACCTTCCTTGGGAGAAGCTTGACAAGGCAGATGTACTTGCTAAGTATCTTGGTTAATTATTAGCAATTATATATAATGCTGAATTTAAATGGCGGTCAGATAACCAGTAAATCTTCTGGTTATTTGACCGCTACTTTTGTCATCTTTATATCGGAATTTGGTCAGCCTTTCTGCCGTCATCACTGGCGAAAACCCAGATCGGAAGAGCGTCGTGTAGGGAAAGAGTGTAGATCTCGGTGGTCGCCGTATCATTAAAAAAAAAAAAA
>OOAG01001472.1_pt1 | contig 17443 bp, 9 predicted proteins | sample 1671461 | NCBI WGS metagenome assembly OOAG01 (sample SAMN06348159, study PRJEB24527) | human gut metagenome | biome: human gut; feature: ankylosing spondylitis patient; material: feces | host: Homo sapiens | place: China | collected 2015-10 | reverse complement strand
ATCAAGCTTGAAGAAATATTGCAGAGCCTCTTCATATCTTTCCAGTTCGGCAAGGCAGCTTCCGGCGTAGAAAAGGATATTATGGTTTTCCGGCTGGATTGCCTCCACTTTCTTGTAGTATTCCAGTGCAGAGGCAAAGTCCCTTATCTGCCTGTAGCACGTAGCGAGATGGCGGATTGTCCAGACATGGTCGGGCTTTAGTACATCGGCTTTCAGGTAGGCGTCTATCGCTTCCTTATACCTCTTTTCCTTTTGCAGGCAATAGCCAGCCTTTTGGAAAATGTCTGCATTTGCATGGTTCAAGGCTATCAATTCCTTATAAAGCTCCAATGCTTCTGCCGGGTGTTCTTTGCGGAAGTGGAAATCGGCGATGGTAATCAGCAGCTCGGGTTTGCACAGAATATCTTTGAGTGCCGGGATACGGTGCAGGGCAATCTCTTCCTTGAAGATGTCACGGAACTCGTGTCTGCGCTGGCTTAACTTGAAGAAACGGTATAAGTCGTGGACATACTGGTTGCTGATGACATCCGGTCGTTCGGCATACTGCCGTAAAGCGGAAGATTTGCTTTCGTCCATGAGTGCATCCAAATCCTGGGAAGTCATCTGGCTGAGCATCATCGTACGCTGTGACTGTGGTATATGTGCCATTGTAAAGCAAAGGGAATACTTGTCACTATTGCAGAAGAAACCGGATTGGAGGATAAGGGAGAGGATGGCATTGTCTCCGGTAGGCTTGAATCCGAATTCCTTGATGATGCTGGAGTGATGCATGTCGAACGGATAGAACCAGTTGTACGGTTCCTTAAAGAACGGATAAGTCTTGAGTTGTGCAAACGTACTCATATAGACGTCAGCGCCTTCCAGCTGTAATTCGTTCATCTCCCGTATCTTGTCTCCCAGTCCGGAACTTTCAAAAGCTTTCTCCCAATCCGGATTAAGATCGTTTTCCTCAGGGTTCTCTTCAAAACCGAACTTCATGTTGCGCATGATGTTCACATTCCTCATCATCTCCGGAATGATTTCTTCACGCATCTTCTTGTCTATCTTTTCCGTTTCCTGGCTACGGAGCAGCTCGATGTAAATACGGTTCAGTTGCTTGCCGAAACTGCCGTCTTCGTTGAGCAGGGAAAGGCGGGCTGTCAATTCGGGATAAAGCGACAGACGGGTGGGATGAAAAAGAAGTGCGAAAGCGATACCTACCAAAGCCCGTTGGTTTACTTGCGTATTTGCATGCGTTACGGCGTCTAGCAACCATGAGAATTTGCGGGTATCGAAGCATTCCATCAGACTGAGCATGACGGCACTGGTGAACAGGCACAAATCATTGACGGGAAGCATTTCTGATTCCAGTAATCCTTTGGCTTGCTGTTCGTCTTCTGCAGACCAGTCACTGTTACTCCATGTGGAAAGGAAAAGAACCTGGGCGGTTTGTTCGTGCCGTTGCAGTACGGCGTCCATGCCTTGGTTATCCGGCATCAGCTGACAAACGGCCAGGTCATCAGGGAAAGATTCCAATACCTTCTGCAGTGCGGCAATATTGTATTCTTTGGGGAGGCGTTCCCGGTTATTGCGCAGGGAATGGTAATAGTGCGTGGAAACTCCGTCAAGGAGAGACAGACGTGCCTGGTCAGCGACTTCCCAAGTTTCGGTCAGAATCTGGCGATATAGTTTCTGTCGTTCAGGATCGTCGATTCCCTGGCGCATGTATTGCAGCATGTACTGATAGGATGTCTGAGCTTGTTCCAAGCGGTTGCGGAGTGTCCAGTCACCGCTGTTCCAAAGAAAGGCTTCCAGTTGGGATTGTGCTTCCTTCAGCCGTTGCTGCTTGAGTAGAGTAACGATATGCTGATATTGTTCTTGTATGGCTTGTTCGTTCATAAATCAGTCTCTTTTTGGGTATGTATCTTATAAAACTACAAAAAGGATGCCAAAAAGTTCATAAATTTCCATTTCCCCAGCTCAGAAACGAACTTGCAACTGTGCTTGAAGCAGGTTTGAGTTTTCTCCTTTATGGCGGTTACAGTATGTATACTGGGCTTGCAGACGGCATTTGGGATAGAACCAATACTGTACACCTGCTACATAATTGGTCTGTTTATCGGAAATAGTTTTATTTTTGTTGAAATAGTCATAAGAGGCTATTACGTCAAATTTGGGAAGCACATGGGCAGATACGGTTGCATAGTAACCGTCACTTTTAACGTGTCCGTCTTTTCCGGCCAAGTATTCTGTACGTACATCTACGGATTTTGTTTTGATGGTGGCACCTGCCGACCAGCGGTTTCGGGTGTAATTCTCTCCTATGGCTATGTCTGGATTAATGGAAGAAACGGCTACGGCGCATCCTTTCCCTTTAACAAAGGAACCGCCGACGGACAACCATTTCAATGGATGTACCATAAGGCTGCCTACAATATCTTTCTGATTGTTTTTATCTTTTAGGTTGATGCCTTGTCCGTTCATGATGGCAAGGTTATAAGTCATCAAAGAGTCGAACAAGTCTCCATAAATTAACAATCCCATATCACGACCGCTTGCAGAGCCATACAACGGATCACTGCCATTGATACCGGCCAGGTAATTGACGGCTTGAGAATAACAGTTTATTAATTCGACAAAGCAGGGAGACATCGGGTTCTCAATGGTATACATGGTTTTGAACTGTCCGATACGTGCTGTGAGTTGAGGGAGAAAGCGGTATTCCGTGTAGGCTTCCAGAATTTTTCCGGTATTGGCAAAGCTGTACATGAAGTAAGCCGACCATTTATCGGTGATTTTACCGCGCGCCATAAAGATAACTCTCTTTATATCGAAAGTATTGCTGGTACCTTCGCCCGCATCATCGTATGTATATCCCACTTGGGCATAGCCGGAGAGTGAAATGCGGTCTTTTAAAGTGTTGACTACATCATTCAGACAAGCATCTTGTGCTTTCAGGATGCATGTGGCTGATAAAAGGATGCAGGATAGTAGAATTCGTCTCATTATAGGGATGGATAGTAGTAAAAAAGGCAACCCTTTTTTCAAAGAGCTGCCTTTGGGTGTTATTTTGCTTGTTTTTATTCGTTGATAGCAGCGATACCCGGAAGGATTTTTCCTTCGATTGCTTCAAGCAATGCACCGCCACCGGTAGATACGTAAGACACGCCGCTTGCCAAGCCGAACTTGTTGACACAAGCTACAGAGTCACCGCCACCTACGAGTGAGAAAGCACCGTTCTTGGTAGCTTCTACGATAGCTTCGCCTACAGCGCGTGAACCGTGAGTGAAGTTCTCGAATTCGAATACACCCGTCGGACCGTTCCAAAGGATAGTCTTGGAGTTCTTGATGACATCTGCAAAGATCTTTTCAGTCTCAGGACCGATATCAAGACCTTCCCAGCCATCAGGAATTTCGTCAACCGGGCAGAACTTGGTGTTGGCATCGTTGGAGAAAGAATCGGCAATCTTGGCATCAACAGCCAAAACAAGGTTTACGCCTTTTTCTTTTGCTTTCTTCACCAGGTCAAGAGCCAAATCCAGTTTGTCATCTTCGCAGATAGAAATACCGATTTTGCCGCCCATGGCTTTGGTGAAAGTATAAGTCATACCGCCGGCAATAATCAGGTTGTCTACCTTGTTCAGCAGGTTTTCAATGATTTCAATCTTGGAAGAAACTTTGGAACCACCCATGATGGCAGTAAACGGACGTTGGATATCGTTCAAAACTTTATCAACAGCCTTTACTTCTTTTTCCATCAGGTAACCGAACATTTTGTTGTCCTTGTCGAAATATTTAGCGATCAATGCAGTAGAAGCGTGTGCACGGTGAGCGGTACCGAAAGCGTCGTTTACATAGCAATCTGCATAAGAAGCCAATTTCTTGGTGAATTCTTTCTGGCTTTCCTTAACAGCAGCTTTGGCAGCCTTCTTTTCTTCGTCTGTAGCATCTTCAGCCAAACCGCGGGGTTTGCCTTCCTCTTCAGCGTAGAAACGGAGGTTCTCGAGCAACAACACTTCACCCGGTTGCAGAGCAGCAGCCTTTACGGCAGCTTCTTCGCCCATACAGTCGTTAGCAAATTGCACCTCAACACCCAACAACTCTTCGAGATGCTTCAGAATGTGCTTCAAGGAGAACTTGTCAGCCGGGCCTTTCGGACGACCGAGGTGAGAACCGATAATTACACTACCGCCATCGGCCAAAATCTTCTTCAATGTAGGAAGAGCGGCACGCATACGGGTATCATCTGTAATGTTGAAGTTTTCGTCCAAGGGTACGTTGAAGTCCACACGAACGAATGCCTTTTTTCCGGCAAAGTTAAATTGATCAATTGTCATAATACTCTATTTTATTTAAAAGTGTTACTAATTTCTTTTTAGTGAGCGCAAAGTTAGCATTTATTTCTTTTTTTTGCTATGAAACCGTTGTTTATTCTTTGTCTTTGCCGCTCTCTTTGCTAACTTTATATTTCTGGCAGTAATATTTGCACATTAATTGCAAACCGCAGGTATCACATTGTGGAGTACGTGCCTGGCATACATAGCGACCGTGCAGGATAAGCCAGTGGTGAGCTATGGGGATGTCTGTTTCCGGTATATGTTTTACCAATTCTTTTTCGACACTGAACGGAGTTGTACATTTATCTGATACGAGACCCAGGCGATGGCTGACGCGGAACACGTGTGTGTCTACTGCCATAGCCGCTTTATTGAAAACAACGGATTGGATGACATTGGCTGTTTTGCGGCCTACGCCGGGCAGTTTTACCAGTTCTTCAAGGGTATCGGGTACCTCACTGTTGAATTCTTTCACCAACATCTGTGCCATGCCTACAAGATGTTTAGCTTTGTTGTTGGGATAGGAGACGCTGCGGATATACTCGTATACCACGTCGGGAGTAGTAGCGGCGAGTGCTTCGGGAGTAGGGAAGTCCCGGTAAAGGGCGGGGGTAATCATATTGACGCGTTTGTCCGTACATTGTGCAGAGAGAATAACTGCTATCAACAGCTCGAACGGATTGTCATAATGCAACTCTGTTTCGGCTACGGGAACGTTCTCCCTAAACCAAGCAAGGATTTTTTCATAACGCTCTTTCTTTCTCATCTTAATTTGTTTTTATGATAGTGAGGAGATACTTTCAGATTGAAATAGAAGATGGAGATAACCGTGAGGCAGGCTCCGAAAAAATATGCCATATCGAATGAGGTAATCTGTGCGATATAACCTCCTGCTGTCAGACCTATACCAATGCCTACATCCCATGAAGTCAGGTAGGTAGAGGTGGCTGTTCCGCGCTGGTTGTTGGGGGCCAGGTTTACGAACAGCGTATTGAAGGCGGGGAACATCGTCCCGAAGCCTACTCCCAATAGGAGGGCAACCATAAAAAACAATATGTTTGTCAGTTCCGGGACGGTCTTCATCAGTAGTCCGCAAGCGGACAATATGAAGAAACAGCTACATACCAGATATAGTCCTAAAGTTATGACTTGGGTGATACGTCCTTTATCCACTTGTTTGCCGGAGAACATACGGGACACTGCCATGCCGACGGCCATAAAAGTAAAAAACAATCCGGAATTCAAGGTAATTCCTATTTCTTTGGCATACATGGCTACATAAGTGCTTGTCATGCCATATGGTATGGAGAGCAATAGCAGTGCGATTCCTGCCGGGATACCTTTCAGCAGCACAAAGCGGTCCAATGAGATAGGTTCTCGTTTGACTGGTTGTTTGGGTGGGGTCTTGACGAGGCATGCGGCAACAAAACCGATAGTTCCTGATATGAGCGAGCAGGCAAAAATCGTTTCAAAGGAATATATGTCATGCATGAAAAGACCAATCATCGGGCCGAAGCTCATGGCTGTATTGTTCATCAGTCCATAATATCCTACGGCTTCGCCGCGACGGGACGAAGGGGTAATGTCAATCACAATTGTATTTCCCGCTACGGTCACCATTCCAAATGCAAGGCCGTGGACAACCCGCAACATGATGAATAAAGATAGGACTCCCGCTAACATGTAACCTGCGAAAATGGTGATAAAGATGAAGTATGCCACCAGATAAAGAGGCTTGCGGGCTAGCGTGTCGAGCAGGTATCCCGAAAACGGGCGTATGCAGAGCGAGGCAATGGTGTAGCATGACAAGATGACACCTACTGCTGCATTTCCGGTATGGAATACCTCAGTCAGGTAGAATGGAAGAACCGGTAGTATCAGATAAAAGGCAAAATACAAAAGGAAATTGGCAGCCAGGATAAGGCAATAGCCGGAAGTTACAAGTTTGTCTTTTGCCATAGCGAAAAATAGTGGTTAGCGATGAGTGGTTAGCGATGAGTGATTAATGATATGCTGAAAATGCGCAACTTATTAATCACTAATCACTAGCCGTTATTCACTATATTTAGTAAGCGCTCTCGAATTCTTTCAGGAAGCGTGTGTCATTTTCAGAGAACATACGAAGGTCTTTCACCTGGTATTTCAAGTTGGTGATGCGTTCTATACCCATACCCAGGGCATACCCGCTATACACTTTACTGTCTATTCCGTTCAGCTCCAATACATTCGGATCTACCATACCGCATCCCAGAATTTCTACCCAACCCGTATGTTTGCAGAAAGGACAACCCTTGCCGCCGCAGATGTTACAGCTGATGTCCATTTCGGCACTCGGCTCGGTGAAGGGGAAGTAGGAAGGACGCAGACGAATCTTGGTGTCACTGCCGAACATCTCTTGAGCAAAGAGCAATAAGGCCTGCTTCAAGTCAGTGAAAGACACATTGCGGTCTACGTATAAGGCTTCTACCTGATGGAAGAATGCGTGTGCACGGTAGCTGATGGCTTCATTACGGTATACACGTCCCGGACAAAGCACGCGGATAGGAGGCTGTGTAGTCTCCATAACACGGCTTTGCACGCTGGATGTGTGTGTGCGAAGAATGATGCTGTGCGATACGTTTTCTGTATCATTTTCGATGAAGAATGTATCCTGCATGTCGCGTGCCGGATGGTCTTCGGCAAAATTCATGGAGGAGAATACGTGCCAGTCGTCTTCCATTTCCGGTCCATCGGCGATATTGAATCCCATACGGGCAAATATATCGATGATTTCGTTTCTCACGATGGAGAGCGGATGGCGGGTTCCTAATTCTATCGGGTAGGCTGAACGGGTCAAGTCAATATCGTCACAGCCGGTATCTTGGCTTTCGAACTGTTCTTTCAAAGCGGCAATCTTTTCTTGTGCTTTGTTTTTCAGTTCGTTCAAGCGCATACCCACCTCTTTTTTCTGTTCGGCGGCTACATTGCGGAAATCTGCCATCAAGTCATTGATGGCTCCTTTTTTACTGAGGTACTTGATGCGGAGTGCCTCTAATTCCTCGGCGTTAGCGGCTTTCAGCGCCTCTACTTCCTGCAGAAGCTGATTGATTTTAGCTATCATATCGTTGTTATCTTATTTATTTTCTAAGTTAAAAACGGTGCAAAGATACAATATTATCATTGTTTTGCCTCCACTTGGGGAAGATAATTTGGTATCAGTGGTACAAAATTTTATGTGAAGAAGAAATGATAGAGGATGGGAGAAAAAATGATATATATGTAAAAGTCTTCATATTGTTTATGGAAAAAACATAAATGAGCGTTGTTTAGTGACTTTTAAAATATACTTTTCGTATCTTTGCGCCCCGTTTACTGTTCTATGGAGGTAGAACAAACTGGCGGTTGGTATTTATTAACATACGTCAAAGAGAGAGAGTTAACGGAGTAATTGTTGCATTAAAGTTAGAGTTTGAATTGATGAAATTGAAGACAATCCTGCCAGTCGTGGCAGTTGCGGGAGTACTCATGTGTGAGCCTGCCGTATTGTTGCATGCCGGTACATCTGATTTTGCTTCTCCCGAAGCTATGGGATGGTTCCGTAAGAAAAAGAAGAGTGAAACCAAGGACAGCGTTCAATCCAAGAGCGACTACGAAAAATTGACTGGTTCCGATGCTATTGCCCGCAAGGGAATGTTCAATGTTTACCAGAAGAAGAGCGATTATTACTTTGAAGTGCCGGCAAGGCTGTTGGGACGTGATATGCTGGTAGTAAATAAATTACAACGTGTGCCTTCCGAACTGAATGAGGCGGGTGTGAACCGTGGTACGAATTACGAAAATCAGATGGTGCGTTTTGAATTGGACAAGGCTGCCAACAAGCTGTTGGTACGTCAGAGCCGTCCTCTTCCGTTGGCACCGGACGAGGATGCCATACGGCAGTCCGTACTGGATAATTATATTTCTCCGCTGATAGCCGGCTTCAAGATAGAGGCATTCAATAATGACTCTACCATGATAGTGGTCAAGGTCAACGATATTTATGATGGTACGGAGACGAGTATCAATAATGTCTTTACGAATATCAACCTGGGAACTTCGGCCATCAAGAATCTCTCCCGCATTTTATCTATCAAAGCTTTTGAGAACAATGTGGTAGCTACTTCCGAGCTGACAACTAAGGTGACTGAGGGAACAACGACTGTGTTTGTTACGGTCGAAGTCAGTTCCTCTCTGTTGCTGTTGCCGGAGAAACCGATGATGGGACGTCTGGATAGTCCGCGTGTAGGTTATTTTACTAATCCGTTATTAAATTACAGTGACGGTCAGCAGCGTGTAGACAAGAAACCGTTCATCACCCGCTGGCGTCTGGAACCGAAACCGGAAGACCGGGAGCGTTACCTTCGCGGTGAATTGGTGGAACCGGCCAAACCGATTGTGTTCTACATCGAGAACTCCACTCCCAGTCGTTGGCGGAAATATATCAAGCAGGGAATCGAGGATTGGCAGGCTGCTTTTGAACGTGCCGGATTCAAGAATGCCATCGTTGCAAGGGAGTTGACGGACAGCATGAATGTGGATAAGGATGACGTGAACTACTCCGTGCTGACCTATGCCGCCTCCACCAAAGCCAATGCCATGGGCCCCTCTATCCTCGACCCCCGTTCGGGTGAGATATTGGAAGCGGACATCATGTGGTGGCATAATGTGCTGGGCATGCTTCAGGAATGGATTACAGTGCAAACCGGTGTCGTACGTCCCGAAGCAAGAGGAGTAAGGCTGCCGGATGAACTGATGGGTGATGCCATGCGTTTTGTGGCATGCCATGAAGTGGGTCACTCGCTGGGCTTGCGTCACAATATGATTGCTTCCTGGACTTTTCCGACAGATTCCCTGCGTTCCAAAACATTTACGGATCGTATGAATACCACTTCTTCCTCTATCATGGACTATGCACGTTTCAACTATGTGGCACAGCCGGGTGACGGTGTTACGGCGCTTTCTCCCCATATCGGTCCGTATGATATGTTTGCCATAGAATACGGCTATCGTTGGTATGGTAAAGAAACCCCAGAGGCAGAGAAGGACTTGCTTGCCGACTTCCTGAGCCGTCATACAGACCGTTTATATAAATATAGTGAGGCGCAGGATGTACGTGATGCCGTAGACCCGCGTGCGCAGAATGAAGATTTGGGCGATGATGCTGTCCGCTCGTCTCTGCTGGGTATTGAGAACTTGAAGCGTATTGTTCCTCAAATCATCCAATGGACTACTACCGGCGAGAAAGGACAGACTTATGAAGAAGCTTCCCGCCTATACTATGCGGTTATCAACCAATGGAACAATTATCTTTATCATGTATTGGCAAATATCGGTGGTATCTATATAGAGAACACGGTTGTGGGAGACGGACAGAAAACCTATACCTTTGTGGAGAAAGAGAAGCAGCAAGCAGCCTTGAAGTTCCTGCTGGATGAAGTGCTGACCTATCCCAAATGGCTGTTCGACACAGAAGTGGGAGAGTACACCTACTTGCTGCGCAACACTCCGCTGGGCGTAGTGGAAAATGCACCGACACAAGTGTTGAAGAATGCCCAATCCTATATCCTTTGGGATTTGCTGGGCAACAACCGCCTGATGCGTATGTTGGAGAACGAATCGGTGAACGGCAAAAAGGCTTTCACGGTGGTAGAGCTGATGGATGGCCTGCATCGCAACATCTTTGCCACTACGGAACGCGGTGCCTTGCCGGACGTCATGACACGCGCCTTGCAGAAGAACTTCGTAGATGCACTGATTACAGCAGCTGCCGAAAGCGAAGGAGTGAAAATAAACAAAAAACTGATGGACAACCACTTCTTGCTGGACCATCAGACTGCCCTTTGCAGCTGTGACGAGCATGCCGGTAAGACTTTGGATGCCGACCGTATGGGTGCACACCGCGAACTGAACTTCTACGGTTCGCAGATAAACCGCGTATCTGATGTCATCTCCGTGAAGCGTGGTGAGTTGCTTCGCATCAAAGAATTGCTCCAAAATCGTCTGGGTGCATCGGATATAGCCACTAAATATCATTATAAGGATTTGATTTTGCGTATCAATACTGCATTAGGAGTAAAGTGATTTTTCTTTTCAATAGAGTATTAATTAATTTTATATGTAACGCATGAAAAAACGTGTATTAATCGTTTTGCTATGCTTTGTAGGAGCTTTGTCATCTGCTTTTGCTGCAGAGAAAAAAGTCCAGGGCGTAGTAATATCTTCAGAGGATAACCTACCGCTTATCGGTGCTTCCGTTTATGTGACTGCGGAAGACTTGAAAAAGGCGGGGAGTGCTCAGACTACAATGGGGGTCATCACTGATGTGGATGGTCAGTTCTCTATCGCTATACCTGCGGGGATAACCCGTTTCTTTTGTAGCTACGTGGGATATGACGTATTGGAAGTGAAGCTTGTTCCGGGAAAGGAACATTATGAAATAACACTTCATGCATCTTCCCAAATGCTCGATGCCGTTGTTGTGACGGGTTACCAGACAGTGGAGCGCCGCAAGCTGACGGCAGCGGTATCCAAACTGGATATATCGGACGAGACCATCGGTGCAGTAAAAAGTATCGACCAGGCACTTGCCGGACAAATTGCCGGACTTTCTGTCAGCCCGACTTCCGGTGCTCCGGGTGCTCCGGCAAAGATACGCATTCGCGGTACTGCTTCATTGAATGGTACACAAGACCCTTTGTGGGTGCTGGACGGCATTCCTTTGGAGGGAACGGATGTTCCCGAACCGGATGAGCTGAATGACATCACCAACATGAAGCAATCTTCCATTGCAGGCCTGAATCCGGCAGATATTGAGAATATCACCATCCTGAAGGATGCGGCAGCCACTGCCATCTATGGTGCGAGGGCAGCCAATGGCGTCATTGTGATTACAACAAAGAAGGGTAAGGTCGGTAAACCGGTTATCAATTTCTCGTCCCGGTTTACCTATACTCCTACATTGAGCCTTGACCGGTTGAACTTGCTGAACTCAGCGGAGAAAGTAGGATTGGAAATGGATATGATCCGTAATAACTATTCTCCGGACAATCATAAAGGAGGCGTATATAATATTCTTTCCAATTACAATGAGTTGTCTGCTTTTCAGAATGGAGGATGGGATGCCTTGAGCAGTGATACACAAGCTGCCATCAACCGTTTGAAGAGTGTTAATACAAACTGGGGAGATATCCTTTTCCGCGATGCTTTCAGCCAGGAATATAACTTGAGCCTTTCCGGCGGTACGGAAAGGGTTACGTATTATACCTCTTTCGGCTATTATAAAGAGGATGGAAATGTGGACGGTGTGGGTATGGACCGTTTCAACTTGGTAGGAAAGACTTCCTATAAGGTGAACAGTATACTGAAAGTGGGTGCCTCCATGTTTGCCAACCGTCGCAAAAATACCAATTATCTGACAGATGCATACGGTATGTCGAATCCCGTGTTCTATTCACGCAAGGCTAATCCGTATTTTGAACTTTATGACAAGAATGGCAACTATAATTACGACTACGATATTCAGAACAACACTGATAAGGATTTAGGATTCAACATCTTTGAAGAACGGCAGAACACGTCTAATGAAAGCGTGGTGAATTCTTTTTCATCTATATTTGATGCGGAGTTACGGTTCAATGACAAGTGGAAGCTGACTTCCCAGTTTGGCTATCAGTTGGAAAAAACTTCCAGAGAAGAAATAGCGGACTGGGAAAGCTATGCCATGCGCTATTACTATAAGTTGAGCGAATACTCCCAGGGCGGAGAAACCAAACACTTCCTGCCCGAAGGAGGTATGCAGAAGTCTTATGAAAACTCCAATTCACAGATTACTTGGAAGGCGATGGGAGAATATCGCGACAGTTTCAATGATATTCATGAACTGGAAGTGATGGCGGGTACCGAGCTGCGCAAGACCTGGTATGAAACCTTGTTCTCGGCAGGGTATGGCTTCGACCGCAAGACGTTGACCACCAAGCCGGTGATTTTCCCCAACGAAAGTTACGCCACGTCTTTCCCGCTCCATCAGACAACGTATAAGGAGAATGCTTATGTATCTTTCTACTCTACGGCCTCTTACTCTTTGTTGAACCGCTACACGGTGGGAGGAAGTATCCGCTTTGACGGTTCCGACCTTTTCGGTGTGGATAAGAAGTACCGCTATCTTCCTCTTTATTCTGTCAGTGCCTTGTGGCGTCTGTCACAAGAACCGTTTATGCAGCAGGCCAAGTGGGTAGATAACCTGGTGTTCCGTGCATCTTACGGTCTGCAGGGAAATATTGACAAGAATACTTCTCCGTTCCTGCTGGGTACATATCGGTCGGAGAGTATTTTGCCCGGAGTATCGGAAGATGTAATTATCATTAATTCCGCTCCCAACAAGAAGTTGCGTTGGGAAAAGACGCAGTCTGTCAATGCCGGCTTTGATTTTTCTGTATTGAACCAGGCTATCAATCTGAGCGTGGACTATTATTACCGTAAGGGTACCGATTTGATAGCTTTGCGCATGCTTCCTCTGGAGACGGGCTTTACTTCAATGAACGTCAACTGGGCAAGTATGGAGAACAAAGGTGTGGAAATCAGCTTGTCTACCCGTAACATAACGACAAAAAACTTCTCCTGGTACACAAATTTCAATTTTGCCTATAACGGTAATAAGGTATTGCAGGAAAACATACCGGAGCAGCAGACCACTCCGGGACGTGAAGGCTATCCTGTAGGGGCAATTTTCGCACTGAAGACTGCGGGAGTGAATAAGGAAACCGGTAATATGATGTTCTATAATCCGGAGGGAGAGAAAGTGACCTTGAAGGAGCTTTACCGCCTGAAGGACGAGTGGGGGATAGGTATTGCCTCTTCCGATGTAACTGCAGCCGAAGAGAGAACCTTTTATTCGTATATCGGGAGTAGCGATGCTCCTTATACGGGAGGTTTGATTAATACCTTCAGCTATAAAAACTGGGAGCTGAATGTCAATTTCTCTTTGACGTTTGGCGGGTACGTACGTACGCAGCCCTCTTATGACATCATTAATCCGGATTATGGCAAGAACTATAATGCGGATGTGCTGAACCGCTGGACTCCGGAAAACCCGAATGCGGAGCTTCCGGCATTTATGCTGAGTGCTTCCAACCCGGAAGAGTACTCCTGGTATGATTCTAAAACCATCTGGAGGGATTTGGATATCTGGGTGAAGAAGCTGAACTACGTACGTTTGCAGAATCTGCGTCTGGGTTACCGTATCCCTGAGCTCCTGACAAAGCGTTTGGGAATGAACTCGGCAACGGTATCTATTGAAGGACGCAATCTCTTCGTGTTTGGTTCGGGATATAATAACTACATGGATCCGGAGTCGATGTACAATCCTTATGCAACTCCCGTACCCAAGTCGGTTACATTCAGTTTGAACTTGAATTTCTAACTTCAAAAGCAGAAAGAAAATGAAGAAAACAATAAGTCTGATGATAATGGCCTGCATGCTTCTGCTTGCGGCATGCGACAACTATCTGGATATACAGCCTACCGGTAGTGTCATTCCCAATTCTTTGGCTGAGTATAGAGCGTTGCTTGCCCGTTCTTATAAGGACGTGAGTAAATTCAGTGACCGGGGAATGGCTTGTTTCCGTTCCGACGAGATGCAGGTTCGGGATAATGAATATGACCAAAATTATTATATGGATATAGAGCGCTGGAACGACCTTGCTCCCAATGCCTATACCTCATCGTTTGAATGGGCCAAGTATTACAATGTGCTTTTTATTGCCAATCACGTTATTGAGAGCAGAAGTGATATTAAGGAAGGCACTGAGGAAGAGATAAATCAGCTTGTAGGAGAAGCGTATATGCTCCGTGCTTATGTACATTTCTTATTGGTAAATCTTTATGGACAGCCCTATACTAAGGAGGGAGCTTTGGATACCAAATCGGTACCGCTGAAATTGGATACGGATTTAGAGAAAGTCCTGAAACGCAATACGGTGGAAGAAGTTTATACTTCCATCCAAGCAGATATTGACGAAGCACGCAAACTGGTCACGAAGGCAGAATGGGAACAGAGATATTCATATCGTTTCAATGCGGCTTCGGTAGAGGCGTTTCAATCACGCGTATCCCTTTATAAGGGCGAGTGGCAGGCGGCTTGGGATGCTGCTGAGGCAGTGCTTGCCGTGAAGTCTGTATTGGTAGATTTGAATGATGCCGCTGCAACTCTTCCTAACAGTTATAATTCCGTGGAAAATATTACTCCACTGGAGACACCTCTGAGCAGTACAATCAATGGGGCTGCTCTGGCTACTCCGGTTTTTCTCTCCCTTTATGCTGAGAACGACCTTCGGCTGGACAAATATTTTGCTGAAACGGATGAAAAAGGTTTCCGGAAGAATAAGAAGGCGGGAAGCAATAACTACTTGTGTACTTTCCGTGTGGGTGAAATATATCTGACGGCTGCTGAGGCTGCTGCCCGACTTGGAGAACTGTCTCAAGCACGTACTCGCCTGCTGGAACTGATGCGGAAACGTTATGCACCGGAGGCCTACGAAGCGAAATCCGTTGTTGTCAATGCCATGGATAAGGAAGCGTTGGTACAGGAAATATTAGATGAACGTGCCCGTGAACTTGCTTTTGAAGGACATCGCTGGTTTGACCTTCGTCGTTCCACCCGTCCGCGTTTGGAGAAAGTGCTTGATGGTACGCGTTATGTACTCGAAGAGAATGATGCCCGCTATACATTGGCCATTCCGAAAGAAGCCATAGAAGCCAATCCGGGATTGCTGAACTGATAAAGATAAAACTCCCCGATTCTGTATTGACGAGAATCGGGGAGTTTTGTCTTTATGTGGATTGGATATGTATTTTTTACGTACCTTTGCACCGTTTTTTGTAATAGACAGTATAAGATGATACAGAATCAGAGACCTCCTATCCGTAGAATTGCTTTTCCTATTCTTATAGCATTGAGTATTTCGCATTGTTTGAACGATATGCTGCAATCGGTTATTTCGGCAGTATACCCTTTGTTCAAGGAGGATTTATCCTTGAGTTTTGCCCAGATTGGTCTGATTACGTTAGTGTATCAGATGTCGGCGTCCGTGTTTCAGCCTCTAATGGGATTGTTCTTTGATAAGCGCCCCATTGCCTGGTCATTGCCGATAGGTATGGGCTTTACTTTGGTCGGTATCATGAATCTGGCTTTTGCTACTAATCTGTATTGGTTGCTGGCTTCGGTATTCATTGTGGGTATCGGTTCGTCTGTACTCCATCCGGAGGCGTCACGTATTACTTTTCTGGCTTCCGGCGGAAAACGCGGACTGGCGCAGTCTCTATTTCAGGTGGGCGGGAATTTGGGTGGCTCGCTTGGACCGTTACTGGTGGCTTTGCTGGTAGCTCCTTACGGGAGGCATCACATTGCCTTGTTCACGGTTTTTGCCTTGATTGCCATCGTGGTGATGATTCCTATATGTCGTTGGTTCCGTTCCTACTTGAACCACATCAAGAAATGCCCGATGCTTGTGGCAGGAAAGATAGAACGCCCTCTTTCCTCAAAGATGACGGTGTTTGCCATAAGTATTCTGCTGATACTTATCTTCTCCAAATATATCTATATGGCAAGTTTGACGAGCTACTATACATTCTATCTGATCCATAAATTTGGTGTTACTGTTCAGGCTTCACAGCTTTTCTTGTTTGTCTTCCTGGTAGCCACTGCCATCGGAACATTGGTGGGAGGTCCCGTAGGTGACAGGGTAGGACGTAAATATGTCATCTGGGCTTCCATTCTTGGAACGGCTCCATTTAGTATGATGATGCCTCACGTAGGGCTTGCATGGACAGTAGTGCTGAGCTTCTGTGTCGGTCTGATGCTTTCTTCCGCTTTTCCTGCCATATTGCTGTACGCCCAGGAATTGCTACCCAATAAGCTGGGGTTGATTTCCGGGTTGTTCTTTGGTTTCGCTTTTGGAATTGCCGGTATTGCTTCGGCTGTATTGGGAGGCATGGCTGATAAATATGGTATAGAGGCTGTTTATAATGTATGTGCCTTTATGCCTTTGTTGGGGTTGGTGGCTTGCTTTCTGCCTAATTTGAAGAGGAGATAAAGTTTTTTTATTCCCATTGTCAGCCATACGGAAAGAACGAAAGGTGCGGTCAATGTAATAATTCCCCAACTCATTCCCACAATTTGCAATACAACAGAGAGTAAAACGGAACATACAGCCCATATAAGCTCATCCAGCTTTTACCTCCTAAAGCAATGGCACACAATACGCCATTATATCCCATCAGACCCATATTCAAAGCTTCGGAATCCACTCCCAATAATGTGGCTAGGAGGAGGGGGAGAAGTGCTCCCAATATGGTATATACTGCTGCATTCCGGGAATTCACGAGAATGCCTGCAAGGAAAAATAGTCCGGTCATTATGTTTCCTTGAAACATCACCTGGCCTATACTCATACTGAAACATTGTAAGTAATTTATGGAGGAAGAAGCGGGTGTTTCTGTATCAGAGACGAGTAGCATGTCAGGCATCAGCCAACTGCACAATCCCAGCAGCATCCATACAGAAAGGATAAAAGGGGTAGTGAATCCGGGCAACACGCGTTGCATGTTGAAAAACCGTGCAATGTAGGTAGATGCACACGAGGCAATAGCCATCAGCATCAAGGAACTTACAGTCAGAAGCATAAAGACCCCTACGGCTATTCCTACCAGTGTACCGTTAAAACCATATAATCCATTTTTTATATCATCACAGTCATATCCTGAGATACGGGCTGTCAACGTACTTATTATGTTGCCACTTACAGCCAATAGGCCCATTTGCCATGAATTCAAAAAGATTCCAATCAACATCAATAATCCGGACAATGCATTGTTTTGGAACATGACTTGCCCTATGCCACGTCCTAAAATAAGTAATGACTTGCGTGTAAAAGCTTCTTTCATGAGTTGTCGAATGAAAATGGACTATATGTAAATTTATAGCTCGTTAATGCGTACAAAAAAAACGATTAGACTAATCTAACCGTTTTAATTTTCGTGGAGCGTATGAGACTCGAACTCATCACCTCGACACTGCCAGTGTCGCGCTCTAGCCAGATGAGCTAACGCCCCGT
>OOAG01001471.1_pt1 | contig 17446 bp, 9 predicted proteins | sample 1671461 | NCBI WGS metagenome assembly OOAG01 (sample SAMN06348159, study PRJEB24527) | human gut metagenome | biome: human gut; feature: ankylosing spondylitis patient; material: feces | host: Homo sapiens | place: China | collected 2015-10 | reverse complement strand
AAAATTCAACGCGCCATGCAAATCGCAGACAAATACGCACCGCAGCAGATCGAATCCAAATGGTACGACTACTGGATCGAACAGCATATTTTCCACTCGGAACCCGACCAGCGGGAACCCTACACGATCGTCATCCCTCCCCCCAACGTGACGGGCATGCTCCACATGGGGCACATGCTCAACAACACGTTGCAGGACGTGCTGGTGCGCCGCGCCCGCATGTCGGGAAAGAACGCCTGCTGGGTGCCGGGCATGGACCACGCGTCGATCGCCACCGAAGCCAAGGTGGTGGCGATGCTGCGCGAAAAGGGCATCGAAAAGTCGTCGCTCACGCGCGAGGAGTTCCTCCGCCACGCCTGGGAATGGAAGGAGAAATACGGCGGCGTGATTCTCAAACAGCTGCGCAAACTGGGCGCCTCGTGCGACTGGGACCGCACGTGCTTCACGATGGACGAAGCCCGCACGGAGAGCGTTCTGCGCGTCTTCTGCGACCTCTACGAGAAAGGCAAGATCTACCGCGGCGTAAGGATGGTCAACTGGGACCCCGCGGCGCAGACGGCCCTCTCGGACGAGGAGGTGGTCTTCAAGGAGTCGCACGGCAAGCTCTACTACCTGCGCTACAAGGTCGAGGGAACCAACCGGGCGATCATCGTCGCCACGACGCGCCCCGAGACCATTCTGGGCGATACGGCGCTGTGCGTCAACCCCAATGACGAGCGTTACAAGGCCCTGCCCGCCGACGCCCGCGTCGTCGTGCCGCTGGTGGGACGGTCGATCCCCGTGATCCGCGACGAATACGTCGACATCGAGTTCGGAACGGGCGCCCTGAAGGTGACCCCGGCGCACGACGTGAACGACTACATGCTGGGCGAGAAATACGGGCTGGAGACCATCGACATCTTCAACGACGACGGCACGATCAACGACAAGGTGGGCATGTACGTGGGTCAGGACCGCTTCGACGTGCGCCGGCAGATCGAAAAGGACCTCGACGCGGCGGGCCTTTTGGAAAAGACCGAAGATTACACCAACAACGTGGGCTATTCGGAGCGCACGGGCGTGGCCATCGAGCCGAAACTCTCGATGCAGTGGTTCCTCTCGATGCAGGAGCTGGCCGAACCGGCGACGAAGGCCGTGATGGAGGACGCGATCCGTTTCGTGCCCGAGAAATACAAGAACACCTACCGCCACTGGATGGAGAACATCAAGGACTGGTGCATCTCGCGCCAGCTGTGGTGGGGCCAGCGCATTCCGGCGTACTATCTTCCCAAAGGCGGCTTCGTGGTGGCCCTGACGGCCGAAGAGGCGTTGGAAAAGGCCCGCGAGAAGGCCGGCGACGCCTCGTTGCAGCTGACGGACCTGCGACAGGACGAGGACGTGCTGGACACGTGGTTCTCGTCGTGGCTGTGGCCCATCTCGGTATTCGACGGCATCCGCTTCCCGGACAACAGGGAGATCGGCTACTACTACCCCACCAACGATCTGGTGACCGGTCCCGACATCATCTTCTTCTGGGTGGCCCGCATGATCATGGCCGGCTACGAATACCGCGGCGAAAAGCCCTTCTCGAACGTCTACTTCACGGGCATCGTGCGCGACAAGATCGGCCGCAAGATGTCCAAGCAGCTGGGCAACTCGCCCGATCCGCTGGACCTGATTGCCCAATACGGCGCCGACGGCGTGCGTATGGCCATGCTCATTTCGTCGTCGGCCGGCAACGACGTGATGTTCGACGAGGCGCTGTGCGAGCAGGGCCGCAACTTCGGCAACAAAATCTGGAACGCCTACCGCCTCCTGAACGGCTGGGCGGTGGACGCCGCAGCGGCGCAAAGCGAGAACAACCGTCTGGCCGTGGCGTGGTTCGGGCAGGCGTTGGGCCGCTCGCTGCGCCAGATCGCCGAGGATTTCAAGTCATACCGCATCTCGGAGGCCTTCAAGGAGGCTTACCGCCTCTTCTGGGACGATTTCAGCGGCTTGTACCTCGAGATGGCGAAGCCCGCCTACGGACAGCCCATCGACGCCCCGACGATGGAGGCGACGAAGGGCTATTTCGACGCCCTGATGCGCGTGCTGCACCCCTTCATGCCGTTCGTCACGGAAGAGATCTGGCAGGACCTCGCGCCCCGCGCCGAAGGCGCTTCGATCTGCGTGGCGCAGATGCCCGAGCCTGCGGCCGAAGACGCCGCGATGCTGGCGCGCTTCGAACTGGCGAAGGAGATCATCACCTCGGTGCGCAACATCCGCAACCAGAAGAGCCTGCCGCAGAAAGAGGCGCTGACGCTCCGGGTCATCGCCGATGAGAACTATCCCGCGGAGTTCGCCCCCGTCGTGATGAAGATGGCCAACCTCACGGCCATCGAGACCGTGGCGGAGAAGGACCCGGCGGCCGCGGCGTTCATCGTCAAGACGACGCAGTACTTCGTGCCGATGGCCGGAAAGATCGACGCCGAGGCCGAGCGCAAAAAACTCGCGGACGATCTGGCCTACTACGAGGGATTCCTCGCCTCGGTGATGAAGAAGCTCTCGAACGAGCGGTTCGTCGCCTCGGCGCCCGAGAAGGTGGTGGCCAACGAGCGCGCCAAGCAGGCCGACGCCGAAGCCAAGATCACGGCGATCCGCGAACAGTTGGCGGCGCTCGAATCCGGCAAATAAGCATTAAAACAGCTATCATGGCCCTACGATACAAACTCCTCCTGTCATGCTGCGCCCTGACCATGACGGCAGCCTGTGCCTATGCCCGGGGATTCAGACTGGAGGGAAGGATTGAGGGACTGCAAGCCGGAGACACCCTCCGTTTCGAGCGTATTCTCCTGCCTTCATGGAAGTACGGCCCGGGATTCGACGTCGTGGTCCGCAAACCGGGCGCATTCCGCTATCGGGGGAAGTCGGAACACGACCAGTACTACCTGATGACCTACCGCCCGAAAGCCGGAAGAGCCGCAGCCGGGGATCGCGGAGGCAAACCCGTCATCGTCAGGCCCGGCGATAGGATCGGCATGACCGGCTCGACGGATGCGATCTATTATTGCCGTCTCGGCGGAGGAATTTACGACGAGCCCATGCTGTCGAGCCTGCTGGCGGTCGATGATTCGCTCGGCCGGGTCCGGGGACGTTATCTGGAAGCGGCCAATCCGCACGGAAGCCTGTACCTGTTGATCGACAGGATACCCAAGTTGTCGTACACCCCAGCCAAGGAGGCGCACAAGTTTTACAAGACATTGTCCGAAGGGTTGAAAACGAGCTATTTCGGCCAGATGTACGCAGACTGCATGGCAAGAATGGAACAACTCGCCGAAGGAAAACCGGCGCCGGATTTCACACTGGCAACGACCGAAGACCGTACTGTCGCCAAGGCTGATTTCAAAGGCCGATACCTGCTGCTCTACCATTGGGGATTGTGTCCCGGCTCGATCCATATCGACCGGCAGGTGAGCGATCTGTTCGAAAAGTACAAGGACAAAGGGTTGCAGGTGGTGGGTCTGACCGAATCCATCGCCGATATCCGGAGCGTATACGAAAGTCTGCCCGCAGGCAAAAAAACGCCGTCGCCGGGTGTGGACGACATGCGCCCCGTGCTGGCCGGCATGCTGGAACACGGATGGATCGAAGCGGAACTGGAAACCGGTCATCCGGAAAACCGGCAGATCATGGAAACGTATGCCATCGAAGGCTGGCCGTTCTTCGTTCTGATCGATCCGGACGGCACCATACTGGCACGCAATTACACGAATGCCTTTTACCAGGCGAAAAAGATTCTGGACAAGGAACTGGGCGGAACGGCCGCCGAATGAACCGCGAAACGGCCGGCGGCGGGACGGCAGGCGCAAGCCCCGGAAAACCGGACCGGAACATCCCGTCATAAACTCTATGTTTGATCTCTAATCTACGAATATTTTGTCTCCGATCACCATCTACACCGACGGCTCGGCCCTCGGAAACCCCGGGCCGGGCGGCTACGGCGCAGTGCTTCTCTCGGGACACCACCGCAAGGAGCTGTCGCAGGGATTCCGCCTCACGACCAACAACCGCATGGAGCTGATGGCCGTGTGCGTGGCGCTCGAAACGCTCAAGTTCGAGGGTTCGGACGTGGTCATCTACTCCGATTCGAAATACGTCGTCGACGCCGTCTCGAAAGGCTGGGTCTTCGGCTGGGTCCGCAAGGGATTCGCGGGCAAGAAAAACCCCGATCTCTGGATGCGTTTCCTGCGCGTGTACAACCGCCACAACGTCCGTTTCGTCTGGGTCAAGGGCCACGCCGAAACAGTCGAGAACAACCGCTGCGACTGTTTGGCCGTGGCGGCGGCCAACGACAAGGCGCACTGGCTCGAAGACACGGGCTACGATCCCGCAGAGCGGTAAAACGGAAGGCCGCCGCACCGTTTTTTCGGCACAAAGTCCACCATAATCCATCGAATTATCGTACATTTTTCGCTTTTCGGGTTATTATTCCTATCTTTACGCCGCGAATTGCGTAACCAACAAACATACGCTCCGAATGTTCAAAACATACATGCGGCTGTTGGGTTTTGCCCGGCCGATCAAGAAATACGCGATCCCCTACTTCTTCTACTCGCTTTTCTACGCGTTGTTCAACTCGCTGACGTTCATGCTGATCATCCCGATCCTGAACACCATGTTCGACGCGAACTACTCCTTCGAATACGTCGAAAAGCTGCCTCCCCTGGAACTCAATCAGGACTACCTCGCAACACTTTTCAACTTCGCCTATTCGCACATCTTCGAACAATACGACCGCCAGAACGTACTGATGCTGCTGGCCATTGTAGCCATCTGCATCAGCCTAATGAGCAACCTGTTCCGCTACCTCGGCGCATGGACCATGGAGAACATGCGCACGCGGACCCTGCAACGCATGCGCAACGAAATGTTCTCGCGCGTGATGGACATGAACGTGGGCTATTTCTCGGACCAGCGCAAGGGCGACATCATTTCGAAAATCACCTCCGACGTGGGCGTGGTGCAGTTCTGCATCACCAACACCCTCCAGGTGTCGTTCCGCGAACCGTTTCTGATCATCGGCTACATCGTGATGATGGTGGCCATTTCGTGGGAGCTGGCCATCTTCTCGGTGCTGTTCCTCCCGGTGGTGGCCCTGCTGATCGGCAGCATCGTGAAGAAACTCCGCCACCCGGCCCGCACCAACCAGCAGCGCATGGGCGAGATGGTCTCGACGCTCGACGAGTCGCTCTCGGGCATCAAGGTCATCAAGAGCTATAACGCCACGGAATACATCAAGCAGAAATACTACGCCATCAGCGCCGACCTGGCGCGCCTGACCCTCTCGATGGCCCGCCGGCAGCAGCTGGCCTCGCCGATGAGCGAGTTCCTCGGCATCACGGCCGTGGGCGTGATCCTCGTCTTCGGCGGTTCGCTCGTGGCCAAAGGCGTGCTCGACCCCGGCGGATTCATCGCCTTCATCGCCATCTTCTCGCAGATCACGCGCCCCGTGCGCACCTTCATCGACCAGTTCGCCAACATCAACCAGGGAATCGCCGCCGGAGAGCGCATCTTCTCGATCATCGACACGAAACCCGAAATACAGGACAAACCCGGCGCCCGGGAACTCACGGGGCTGAAAGAGAAAATCGAATTCCGCGACGTGCACTTCACCTACGACGGGGAGCGCGAAGTGATCGACGGCATTTCGTTCGAGATACGCCGCGGGCAGACCGTGGCTCTGGTCGGTCCCTCGGGAGGCGGCAAGTCGACATTGAGCGAGTTGCTGCCCCGCTTCTACGACCCCTCGGCGGGCGAAATACTCATCGACGGCATCTCGCTGCGCGACTACACGCAGGAGAGCGTGCGCGCCCATATGAGCGTCGTGGCGCAGGACACCGTGCTTTTCAACGACACCATCGAAAACAACATCGGCATGGGCAAGCGCGGCGCCACGCACGAAGAGGTGGTCGAGGCGGCGAAGGTCGCCAACGCGGACTGCTTCATCCGCGAATGCACCGACGGTTACGGGACCAACATCGGCGACCGGGGCGTGAAACTCTCCGGCGGCCAGCGCCAGCGGCTCTCGATCGCCCGCGCGGTGCTCAAGAACCCCGACATCCTGATCCTCGACGAGGCCACCTCGGCACTCGACACCGAGAGCGAAAAACTCGTGCAGGACGCCCTCAACAACCTGCTCAAAGGCCGTACGTCGGTGGTCATCGCCCACCGCCTGTCGACCATCCACAACGCCGACCTGATCGTTGTCGTCGACCACGGCCGCATCGCCGAACAGGGCACGCACAACGAGCTGATGGAACGCAACGGCATCTACGCCAAGTTGATCGAAATGCAATCCTTCGACTAAAATGACCGAGCGGGAAAAGATGCTCGCCGGCGGGTGGTTCGACCCCCGGGATGCGGAACTCACCGCCATCCGGGACAACGCCACGCGCCTGATGCACCGCCTCAACGTCGAACTCTGCGGCCACGACGACGCCTACCGCGCCGCGCTGCGCGAGCTGTGCCCCGGCTGCGAAGGATTCATCCGCGAACCGTTCCGCTGCGATTACGGACTCAACATCTCAATCGGCGAAGGGTCGTTCGTCAATTTCGACTGCGTGTTCCTCGACCTGGCGCCGATCCGCATCGGCCGCCACACGCTCATAGGGCCCAAAGTGCAGCTGCTCACCGCCCTGCATCCGTTCGACGCGGCACAGCGCCGCACTGGACTCGAAGCGGGCCGTCCGATCACCGTCGGCGACGACTGCTGGTTGGGCGGAGGGGTGATCGTCTGCCCGGGCGTCGCCATCGGCGACCGTTCGGTCATCGGCGCCGGAGCCGTCGTGACGCGCGACATCCCGGCCGACTCGGTGGCCGTGGGAAACCCGGCGCGCGTGATCCGCACGCTGACGCGGCAGGACGAAACCGAATAGCGCCGCCGCGCAAAAAATCATCCGGACAAAATTCGTTTTCTCCCGAAATTTTCTATTTTTGCAGAAACATCGAAAAAAGGGTATTTCTGCCATGCACTCCGAACAAGCCGCCCCCGACCTGCTGCAAAAATCACTCGACGCCTCCGGCGTCGGATGGTGGCAGCTCGACTTCGGACAGCGCGAAATGACCTGTTCGCGGCTGGCGGCGGACCTTTTCGGCGCAGATCGCACCCGCATTTCGTTCGAGGAGGTCTACCTGCTGCCCGGCGAGGAGCACCGGGCGCGCATTTACACCCGCTGCGCCGCCCTCAAGGTCTCCGACTCGCTCGACGAAACGTTCGTCACGGCCAACGGCGACAGATGCCTGCAAGTCAGAGCCGTGGCTGCCGCCAACGATCCGCTGACGGGCGTCCGCTCGGTTTTCGGAACCGTCCGCCGCGTTACGGAAGGCACTCCCGAAAATGCCGAACTAGCCTCCATCAATCAGAGTTACAAGGCGACGCAACGCAATTACAGCCACCTCGCACAACTGATCGAACACCTGCCGATCGGCTACCTGCGCGTCAACATCCTGCGCGACAAATCGGGCGAAGCGGTCGACTACCTGCTTTCGTACATCAACCAGCAGGCCGGCAGGATACTGGGCATCCACACGCAGGGCCATGCCGGAAAGACGGCCCGCGAGGTGGGAATAGATCCCCTGAAACACATTCCCACATTCGAGCACATCCCCTCCTGCTCCTTCTGGGAGCAGACCGGGAAAAGCCCGGACGGCAAACGCACCTGCCGCTGCCTGATCTACAACACGCCGGGCGACGACGACGAACTGGTCATCCTGCTCGAAGACATCACCGACGCCACGCGCAGCCGCGAACAGCTGGACGATTTCGAGCATCTCTTCAACCTGGTTTCGGACTTCGCGCACGTGGGCTGCGTCAGCTACAACCCCCTTACGGGAGAGGGTTACACCAAGGGTCCCTGGGCCAAAAATTACGGCGAAGCGGAAAACACGCCCGCCTCACAGATTCTCGGCCACTGGCGGCAGGTCCATCCCGACGACCGGCAACACCTTGAGGAGGAGTTCGAACGCCTCAAAACCGGAGAAATCCGGACTTTCGTCAACGAAGTGCGCATCGTGAGCGATCAGGAGCCGATGCGCTGGATCAAAATCCACCTGCTCTGCCGCGACTACCGTCCGGAGGAGGGCGTGATCGACCTGGCGTGCGTCAACTACGACATCAGCGAACTCAAACGCACCGAGGAGGAGGAGCTGCGCGAAGCGAAGAAGCGCGCCGAGGAGTCCAACAAACTCAAGTCGGCGTTCCTGGCCAACATGAGCCACGAAATCCGCACCCCGCTGAACGCCATCGTCGGATTCTCGGAGCTGCTGGCAGACGAAAGCAGGCACGAAACCCGCCGGGAGTACACCGACATCATCCTGCGCAACAACACCCTGCTGCTGCAAATCATCTCCGACGTGCTGGATCTGGCGCGCATCGAGTCGGGACGCACGGACATCGAGCGCACGCAGTTCGACGCCCGGGACTTATGCCGGGAGGTCGCCGACTCGCTCCGCCTCCAGCGCCGGCCGGGCGTGGAACTGCGCGTCGAGGAAGGGCTGCCGGAATTCCCCGTCACGGAGTACAGGAAGGGGCTTGCCCAGGTGCTGAACAACTTTACGCGCAATGCACTGAAATTTACCGAAAAAGGATCGGTAACGATCGGATTCCGCCGGATTCCCGGCCACATCCGTTTCTACGTCCGCGACACGGGCATCGGCATCGCGCCCGAAGACCGGGAACGCATCTTCGAACGTTTCGTCAAACTCGACACCTTCACCCAAGGGACCGGGCTCGGGCTGTCGATCTGCAAGTCGATCGCCGAACAGCTGGGCGGCTCGGTCGGCGTCGACTCCGTGGCGGGCGAAGGCTCCTGTTTCCGGATCGACATTCCCGCGGGGGAGTAATCCCCAAAACCCGCGTCCGTCCCGGGCGCAGAACCGGACGGGAAACGACCGGGACGGTCATCGCCCCGAAGCCAGACGCGGACAGCCCCGACGAAGGGAAGGCCCCCGCAGACCCCGCTTCCCGGAACGGACATCCATAAATCGAACGCTTCAGACCCGTTTTTCAAATCTTTTTTATATCTTTGCCAATTGTCAGAAAATTAGCGAAGAAATTTCTACCGATATGAAGTTCAAGGAGTATAAAGGCCTCGACCTGGCAGGCATAGCCGCCGACGTGCTCGGCGAATGGGACGCACGCGACACGTTCCACAAAAGCATCACGACCCGCGAGGGCCATCCCACGTTCGTATTCTACGAGGGTCCCCCCTCGGCAAACGGCATGCCCGGCATCCACCACGTCATGGCCCGCACGATCAAGGACGTATTCTGCCGCTACAAGACGCAGCAGGGCTACCTCGTGCACCGCAAGGCCGGATGGGACACTCACGGACTGCCCGTGGAACTGGGCGTCGAGAAGAAGCTCGGCATCACCAAGGAAGACATCGGCAAGAAGATCTCCATCGAGGAGTACAACCGCACGTGCCGCGAGGCGGTGATGGAGTTCACGGGCAAGTGGGAGGACCTCACGCGCAAGATGGGCTACTGGGTCAACATGGACGACCCGTACATCACCTACGACAACAAATACATCGAGACGCTGTGGTGGCTCCTGAAGCAGCTCTTCGACAAGGGCCTGCTCTACAAGGGCTACACCATCCAGCCCTACTCGCCGGCGGCGGGTACGGGTCTCTCGACCCACGAGCTGAACCAGCCGGGCTGCTACCGCGACGTGAAGGATACCACCTGCACGGCGCAGTTCAAAATCATCCGCGACGAGCGGAGCGAAAAACTCTTCGACGGAGCCGAAGGCGATCTCTACTTCCTGGCTTGGACCACCACGCCCTGGACACTGCCGTCGAATACCGCGCTGGCCGTAGGCCCCGAAATCGAATACGTGCGCGTCAAATGCCGCAATCCCTATACGGATGCCCCCCAGACTGTCATCCTGGCCAAAGAACTGCTGGGGTCGTATTTTACCCCCAAGATGGAGGGCAAGTTCGAAATCTCTCCGGTCACCTACAAGGGTCCGGACTTCGAAGGCATCCGCTACGAACAGCTCATCCCCTGGGTGAAGCCTGCGGGCGATGCGTTCCGCGTCATCCTGGGCGACTACGTGACCACCTCCGACGGTACGGGTATCGTGCATATCGCCCCGACGTTCGGTGCGGACGACGACCGCGTGGCCCGCGCCGCAGGCATCGCCCCGCTGTTTATGGTCGATAAGGCGGGCAAGAATCAGCCGATGGTCGATCGCAAGGGACGGTTCTTCCTGCTCGAAGAGCTCGACCCGACCTTCATACGCGACAACGTCGATACAGCGGCCTATTCCCAATGGGCGGGCCGTTACGTGAAAAACGCCTACGACGATTCGCTCGCCGCCGACGCGCCGACGCTCGACGTCGATCTCTCAGTGATGCTCAAGGCCGAGAACAAGGTTTTCAAGATCGAAAAGCACACCCACTCCTACCCCCACTGCTGGCGTACGGACAAACCGGTGCTCTACTACCCGCTCGACTCCTGGTTCATCCGAACTACGGCGCTGCGCGACCGGATGATCGAACTCAACAAGACGATCCGCTGGAAGCCGGAATCGACCGGAACGGGACGCTTCGGCAAGTGGCTCGAAGGTCTGGTGGACTGGAACCTCTCGCGCTCGCGCTTCTGGGGCACGCCGCTGCCGATCTGGGCTACGGAGGATTACTCGGAAATGAAGTGCATCGGCTCGGTCGAAGAGCTCGTCGCCGAAATCGAAAAATCCGTCGCGGCAAGTCTGATGAAGGAGAATCCCTACAAGAACTTCAAGCCGGGCGACCTCTCCAAAGAGAACTACTCGACCGACCGGATCGACCTGCACCGTCCTTACGTGGACAATATCGTGCTGGTTTCGTCCAAAGGCGAACCGATGCGGCGCGAACCGGATCTGATCGACGTGTGGTTCGACTCGGGCGCCATGCCTTATGCCCAGCTACACTACCCCTTCGAGCACGGCGGCGACTACTTCAAGAGCGTCTATCCGGCCGATTTCATCGCCGAAGGCGTCGACCAGACGCGCGGCTGGTTCTTCACGCTGCACGCCATCGCCTCGATGCTCTTCGACTCGGTAGCTTTCAAGAACATCATTTCGAACGGCCTGGTGCTCGACAAGAACGGCAACAAAATGTCCAAACGCCTGGGCAATGCCGTGGATCCCTTCGAAATACTTTCGACCTACGGCGCCGACGCGACGCGTTGGTACATGATCTCCAACTCGCAGCCCTGGGACAACCTCAAGTTCGACCGGGACGGCGTGGACGAAGTGCGCCGCAAGTTCTTCGGCACGCTCTACAATACCTACTCGTTCTTCGCCCTCTACGCCAATGTGGACGGTTTTACGGGACAGGAGCCGGAAGTTCCGATGAGCGAACGCCCGGAGATCGACCGCTGGATCATCTCCCTGCTCAATACGCTGGTCCGGAACGTCACCGAATCGCTCGAGAATTACGATCCGACGCCGGCGGCCCGTATGATCCAGGAATTCGTATGCGAAAACCTGTCGAACTGGTACGTGCGCCTCAACCGCAAGCGGTTCTGGGGCGGCGGTCTGACACGCGACAAACTGGCGGCCTACCAGACGCTCTACACCTGTCTGGAAACCGTTTCGATGCTCTCCGCACCGTTCGCGCCGTTCATCTCCGACCGTATCTTCCGCGATCTGAACGCCGTAAGCGGTCGCCACACGGACGAGTCGGTACATCTTTCGACCTTCCCCGTCTGCGACTCCTCGCTCATCGACGGTGAATTGGAGCAGATGATGTCTATGGCCCAACAGGTTTCGTCGATGGTACTGGCCCTGCGCCGCAAGGTGAACATCAAAGTCCGCCAGCCGCTCACGAAGATACTCATTCCGGTCCTCGACGCCGACACCGCACGCCGCATCGAAGCCGTCAAGGGGCTCATTATGAGCGAAGTGAATGTCAAGGAAATAGAACTGATCGAAAATACGACGGGACTCATCACCAAGCGCATCAAGCCCAACTTCAAGACCCTCGGTCCCAAATACGGCAAACAGATGAAGCAGATCGCAGCTCTCGTAGCCGGGTTCTCACAGGATCAGATAGCCGCGATCGAAGCATCGGCGGAAACCCTGCTGGACGTGGACGGCGAAAAAATCACCGTCACCCCTGCCGATTTCGAAATCACCTCGGAAGATATGCCGGGCTGGCTCGTAGCTACGGAGGGCAAGCTGACCGTAGCCCTCGATATCACGATCACCGACGACCTGCGTGCCGAAGGTATCGCCCGCGAGTTGATCAACCGTATCCAGAACATCCGCAAGGATTCGGGCTTCGAGGTGACGGACAAAATCCGTGTGGAGATCGAACAGCAGGAGTTCGTCCTTCCCGCGCTCAAATCCTTCGCCGACTACATCGCCTCGCAGACGCTGGCTGTCGAAATCGAAGGAGTGCCTTCTCCCAGCGGCGAATTCGTCGTGGAGTCGGAGGTAGATGAGCAACCGGTCCGTATCGCGGTGACCAAAATTTGACCAAAAAAGGAGAACCTGCACGTTTCCGGCAAAAAATTTGGAAGTAACGGGAATATTGTTTAATTTAGTATAACATTATTACAAATAAAATATTGAAACTATGGCAGAAGCAGAAAAAACCCGATACAGTGACGCCGAATTGGAAGAGTTCAAACAGCTCATTCTCAAAAAACTGGAAACAGCACGTGCGGATTACGAACTCCTGCGCGCCACGATAACCCACACCGCATCGAACGATACGGAGGATACCTCGCCGACGTTCAAGGTGCTGGAGGAGGGAGCCACTACGCTCTCCAAAGAGGAGAGCGGCCGCTTGGCAGCCCATCAAATGAAATTCATCCGCAACCTCGAAATGGCGCTCGTACGCATCGAGAACAAGACGTACGGCATCTGCAAAACCACCGGCAAGCTGATCCCCAAGGAGCGGCTGATGAAAGTGCCTCACGCAACCGAGTGCATCGAGGCCAAAGAAGGACGGATTCACTAAAGGATTCACCCTCCGAACGAATGTTCTTTTCGTATGGTATGAAAAGAATCCGTTCGCCACGACCGGAGATAAAAATAGGAGCGTCCCCGTCAGGACGCTCCTATTTTTATAAAAAACATCCCGCAACTAAGTGCGGCTGCAGGATGCTTCCCTGACGGAACAATAACACTTATGAATTGGAACTTCTCTATATTCATTCGCCGGCCACGCCGCTCCGATTTTTTTTCGTCGTGATCTCGATCACCCCTTCCGCTCCCTTCTCGCCATAACGTTCGACCCCCTGCTCTCCTTTCAATACCGTCATCGCGTCGATTCGGGAGGGATCCAGTTGCGAAAGGCGATCGGCAGAAATTTCCTCGCCATCCAATACTATTAAACCGACCTGCTTCAGAGAACGACCGTTATCAACAACTGAAACCGAATCCGAATCCGCTCCGGTCGTATAGGTCAACGTAACGGTTTCCTCCAAAGGCTGCGCCGACGTGGCAATCGATTTAGACACGGAAATCGACTTTGACACAGAAGTGCGCCCCGAGGAGGCGCCGGAAGGCTCCCTGACAACTGTCATCTTATTAGGCGTTTTGCCCGACGCATTCGACGAATAAACCGCCAAAGTCGTACGTTCTCCGGATTCATTCGTCGTAAACTCGATCACACCGTCCCGCGCCCGCTCGCCATAACGGTCCAGCAATTCGAACCCGGGTTGCAGAATCCGAACCCACAGAACCTTCCCCGCATCGATCGACTTCAAATAGTCATCATCGACCTGCCGGCCGTTGATCAACACAAGCGGTCGGGCTCCATTGAGCGGACGGATCGTAAATCCGTTTCCCGTATCCTTGATCCGATAAAGACCGGGACCTTCCTGGAAAGAGTTTCCACGCTCGAAACTACACTCCAGACGGTCGAACTGCCGGGCACCTTCAGTCGTCGTCACATAAACCACGCCATCCGCCGCCGCCTCGCCGTAACGTCCGACAGCCCATTCGTCCTTCAAGACCGACATCGATTCGATTTCCGCTTCATTCAAAGCCTTTACCTCGGCAGCTGCGACCCTTCTGCCATCGAGCAGGAAGAGCATCGAACTCAAATCGTGACCGGAAACCACGAACGAATCGTTCGGTGCAGCAACTTCGGAAATCCGCACCTTGCCCTGCCCGTCCACCGGAGTATTACCGGTCTGAACCGTACCGAACGACGGTCCCTCCGGTACGGATGCGACGACAGATTCACCTGCACCGGACTTCCGGGCCTCTTTTTCGGCCTGTTTCGCAGCATCACGAGTCGTCACAAGAATCGCTCCGACACGGGCGGCATCCCCGTAACGCTCGACTAATGCCGGGTCACGGAATACATCCTCCCAGGAAAAAATCTGTATGGTTTCGATCTTGCGGGCAGGAATCTTCTCCAGATCGGTGATGGACCCCACACGCCCGTCCACAGCTACCAACGGCAACATTCCGGGACGTACTCCCTGCACGTTCCGCAATTTCAATCCGCTCACCTTATAGGTATTTTTACCATCCACCGATCGGAAACTACCCTTCAGATAACGCATCGGATTGTTGTATTTATCATAAACGGTCACCTCGAAATCATCCTCACGCGAAGCCGTTTTGGAAACGACCTCGATCACCCCGTTCCGGGCCGATACGCCGTATCTGGCGACCGTCGCTTCGTCCGGCTCGGTTACGATCCGAACGGTTTCTATCTCGTGAACGATACCGGGAGTAGTAAAAAGATAGATATTCGACACCTTGCCATTCCACAGTACCAATGGCCGGAATTCGAACGGCATCGAATGGCTAAACTCGATCCGCCGCACCCGGTAAGTATCGGGCACACCCGTCGGTTCAAAATCGCCCGTAATATAGTGATACAAATCGGAAGGCTTCTGTTTCTCTTCGATTGTCACACGTTCCGACTCCGGACGACTCGTATAGACGATCGCACCGTAACGACCCCGATCGCCGTAGCGTCTGCGTGCCTCGCCGGAGGTCATTCGGGTCGCCGTGGCGATACTCGACGGTGACATCGCGCCCAACTGTCTGTAATCGATCTCCTCACCGTCGAGCAGATACAAGCCCTCGTCCGACAGATCAATCCAGAAAGGAATGAGGGCAGCCCCGTCGCTCACCTCGACAGTCACCCACTCTTCCGCACCATCGACCGATTTATACCCGAGTCGTTCGAGTTTCCCGGCATCAGCAGTCAGCAACTTGGCAAACTCCTCTTTCATGTACGCATCGCGGCGGGCGACAAACTGTTCGGGCAACTCATCCCCTTCCCACACCAGATAAAGCTCCAAATCCTCCGGATCCCACAAGGACGGATCGGCCGGACTCCAAGACTCCGTATAAGGATAGGTCTGAACCCTAATCGACAACACTCCGTTCGCCGCCCGCGTACCGTATCCCTTCAGTGCCTCCGGCCCTTTGACCATCCAAGCACCAATCATCTTCTGTTCCGGCAACCCCAAATAGGTATCCAGCGTTTCAGCCGACAATTCCTCGCCCCCGTCCATTATCAGAGGCGGATGTTCCGGATCGAAGCGAAAATCTGCCGGATCGCCATAAACCGCATACACTACCGGTTCATCGGATACGGGCAGGTGGGTCAGAGCAAGCGACTCTTTCAAATGAAATTCCAAGGCAATGTCCGTCCCCATCGGAATTCCGAAGCGGCTACCGACTGATTTTACTTTCTGATCCGTCTCCCCTCCGACAAGGTAACAAACGATCGGCTTCTCCGTAACGATCGTAAAGCGGCCCTCCGCATCGGTCACAACCCGCCGGCCGCCGCTGCAAATAAACTCATAACCGGCCCAAGGCTTATCGTCCCGGCCAAATACGCGTCCGGTAAAGGTGTGCGCCCCCGATTCTGCCGTTTGCTTTTCGAGAGCGGTACGCTCGAGATTAGCGAGCAATTCGGCCATGGAGCCTTCGACCGGTGGCATTCCCCCTTCCGGTGTACCGACTGTGAGGCCGTCCGCACCAGCAGGAAGAGGCATTTCACCGTTTCCGGAATTTTTCGTAGTTTTGTCCTCCGGAAGAACATAGGAGGTCTGTGCGAAAGCGCCGAGCGCCAGGCACGCAAGCGGCAGGACATAGAGCGCCTTGGCCCTGGCCCACCTCGATGATCTTTTACGCAACATCATGGTAATTCGGTTTTTAAGGTTACTATGATTAAGGCTGTTGGCAATTGAGTACCACCTCCCGCCAACGGCCTTTTTTATCAACAGCATCTGATAATCTTTCGCATCGACCCCGCAGCGGAGCACCTGCTCGTCGGCCTCGTACTCGTGCACAGCACGCAGTTCCACACGCAACAGCCACATCGCGGGGTTGAACCACTGCAAACACCCCAGCAAATCGACCAGCAGCAGGTCCCACGAATGGCCCAACCGCTGATGCGCCTGTTCATGCACGAGGATCGTCCCTCCGCCGCAGGCATAATCCTCCTCGGACATCACCACGTATCTCATCCAACTGAACGGAGCTCGAATCCGGTCCGACAACACCAAAACGCTCCCGTTTCCAAGCGGTATGCGCTGGCCGCGGCGCGTCATTCGCACAACCCGCACGATGTTGCATACGGTCCATCCCAACGTCGCAAATACCCCTGCAAAATAGATGATTCCGAGCAAAACGCCCCAGTCGAACGGTTCGGGAGCAGGCTCCGGCTCCTCTGTTATCATCAGGTCCCGGGTATCGTCGGGGATTCGGTTTTCGAATACCATGTCCCGCCGGAAATAATTTTCCGGAATCACGTCGATCCCAGCGGCGGATACCCCGGGCAACTCCTTCTCGACGGTAATTACGCACAAAGGCAGCAAAAACGACAGCAGCAACACTCCGCACAACAACACCCTGTTCATCCGATGCAGCGTATCGCGGCTCAACAACAACTTGTAAAACAGGTAGAAGACCGCCAGGCATCCCGCAGCCTTCAGACTGTAAAGCAGAAAGGTCGGCATAGGACTATCGTTTTTCGGTTTGACTTTCGATTTGCCGGATCAGGTCGCGCAGATCGTCCACGGAGATTTTCTCCTCCCGTACGAGCGACGAAACCACCCCGAGGTAGGAATTGTCGAAATACTTGCTCACCACGCCCTTCAGCGTCTTGCGGCTGAACTCCTCCTCGCTGACGAGCGGATAATACTGGTAGGTGCCGCCATAGGCCTTGTGTCCGACGTACCCTTTCGCCTCGAGGCCACGCACCATCGTCGATAACGTATTGAAATGAGGTTTCGGTTCGGGCCAGAGCGCAACCAGTTCGCGCACGAATAACGGGCCCCGCGTCCAGAAACAACGCATCAGCTCCTCTTCTCTAGGTGTCAGCTTTTCCATAATCAATGTCGGTTAAAGTCGAACGAAACAGGCCCTGCACAAACGGCAGCACAGCTCCGCATTGCCGGCTCCTGCACAAAAATCTTCTGAAACAAAGATAACTAAAAAAATTTCACATACAACTATTTT
>OOAG01001458.1_pt1 | contig 17599 bp, 15 predicted proteins | sample 1671461 | NCBI WGS metagenome assembly OOAG01 (sample SAMN06348159, study PRJEB24527) | human gut metagenome | biome: human gut; feature: ankylosing spondylitis patient; material: feces | host: Homo sapiens | place: China | collected 2015-10 | reverse complement strand
AAGCTATCCCCAGGAATATGAACTGCTGAGTTCCCAGGGTATCCGCAGCCTGGTGGCCGCGCCCATGGAACAGAACGGGAATTTCAGAGGACTTTTGGGAGTGGACAACCCGCCGCCGGAGCGGATACGGAGCATCGGGTCCCTGCTGCAGACCCTGTGTTATTTCCTTATGCTGGCCTACCAGCGTACGGAAAGCGAACAGCAGCTTTCCCATATGAGCTATTATGATATGCTTACCTCCTTTTACAACCGCAACCGGTATATTGAGGACTCCGCTGCATTATCCGGCCGCTCGGGGCCAATGGGTATTGTGTACCTGGATGTGAACGGCCTTAAGGATATCAATGATGAGCACGGCCATGCCTATGGGGATAAGGTGCTGGTGGAATGCACCTGTCAGATGAGGGAGGTATTCAGGGATTCCAATTATTACAGGATCGGCGGGGATGAATTTTGTGTGCTTATTTTTGATTCAATAGAGAATATGGATGAATTATTGAAACAAATGGATCAAGAGATCATAAAGTATAATAGAAATAACAGATATTATCTTTCAATTACAAGAGGGATAAGTTTCTTAAAAGATACAGAAGGAAAACAGAAGAAGATCAGTGATTGGAAATATGAGGCCGATCAGGATATGTATTGTAACAAAAAGAGGAGAAATATAAATGACAGATTATAATATAGATTTTTTGATCGCAGGACTTGTATTTTTAATATTTCTGTTGATTCATTTTCAGCGTTATAAAAAACTGAATAATATCAGTGGAAGAACATTCTGGTTCTTAATTATTGCAGGAATATTTGATATCACATTTGATCTGTTAAGCTCCATACTATTGGTAAAAAGTAATCCTGCTTATAATTCATGGATGATCTTTTTTTCCACGATGCTTTATATCCTGCAGATGATCGTTGTATATATTTTCTATAATTATACACAGGCGTTAAGACACTGTGATGAAGATATAAGAACAAGAAATATAAAGATCATGGCAGTACCAATACTATGTATGGAAGTAGCTATCGTGACCAATGTTTTACACAAACAGTTTTTTTATTGTAATGAACAGGGGCAGTATGTCCATGGAAAAGCATATTTGGTAACATATATTTTTACATTGATCTGTATAGCTGCTGTCATTATAAATTGCTTTATCAATCAGGAAGAATATCAGAAGAATGAGCTTCGGGCGATCAAGGAATTCCTTGGAGTTGCATTGGTCTGTGTTACGATACAGATGAAATTTCAATCTGTATTAATGACAGGATTTGGGTTATCCTTAGGGATTACGATTTTATTTTGGGCACTTTATAATCCACAGTTATATATAGACAGCCTGACCGGATTGTATTCTAAAGGCTATTTCAGGAGATGGTTTCCAGAGCAGATCAAGAGAAAGAAGGAACTTCATCTGCTTATGATCGATTTGTGGAAACTAAAACAAGTTAATAAGCTATATGGAGTTACAACAGGAGATGAATTGCTGATCCAGATCGCAGAATACCTTCACAAGATTAATGAAGCAAACCATGTTTTCAGGATTCATGGGAATCGTTTTTTTGTGTTCACAACATCATTGATGGATTATGAAACGAATAAAGATGCGATCATGAAATTATTTAAACGACCTTTTAAAGTAAAAGGGGAACGAATTTCTTTTTCCGCTGCGATATGTGGAATCATCAACGTTCAAGAAGTCAAAGAGATCGATGTATTGATCGATTATCTGGAATATCTGGTACAGTTAAAACCTAAATCAGACAGAACGATACTGATTCAGAATGATCAACATACAAAAGAAGGATTTCTTTATGAACAGGAAGTTAAAAAATATATGGCGACAGCAATTGAAGAGGATCTTTTTGAAGTATATTATCAGCCACTGTATGATCTAAAAGAAAAAAGATATCGTACAATGGAAGCATTAAGCCGATTGAGACATCCGTCACTTGGAATGATCTCACCAGAAGTTTTTATCGGAATTGCAGAGAAACATGGACAGATTGCAAAGCTTGGGTATCTTCAATTCCGAAAGGTCTGTAAGTTCATAAAAGAACATCCACAGATCATGGAAAAGATTGAAAGTATAAAGTATAATCTGTCTCCATTGGAATTATTAAAATCAGGATATAGCAAAAAACTGCTCCGTACGATCGAAGAGTTTGACATACCGTTTTCGTATTTTCAATTTGAGATTACAGAAACTGTTGCGACAGAGTATAGTGAAGCATTGTATCAGACGATCGCAGATTTCAAAAAGTCAGGAATTCAGATCTGCCTAGATGATTTTGGATCTGGATATGCGAATCTAAATACGGTACTAAAACTACCATTTTCAACGATCAAACTGGATCGCTCTTTGCTAAATGGAATCTGCTATGATGACCAGGTCGCATTATTATACAAAAATATTGTTGCAGTCATGCAGAATCTGGGACATAAAGTCGTAGCAGAAGGAGTGGAAACTCAGGAAGAGATCGACCTGTTAAAACAATGGGGTGTTGATCTTGTACAAGGATATTATTATACAAAACCATTAGATTCAGAGCAGATCATTCATAAATTAGAGAAAGATGTTTGTTAGGACATCATCATTTTTATAATAGCAGCAGAAGCAAAAAAGAAGTTTTGTTTCTGAATCTATTAGTTACTTTAAATTCTTGTGAAAATAGAAAAAGTACAAAAAATATTGTATACAGTATCGAATCAAATAATATATATCATGAACAAAAACAATACAAAAAAATTGTATAAAACAAACAAAGAACAAAGGAGAGAAGTTATGTACAAAAAATTGATGACATGTTTGGAAAGCGTACAAAAGAAAATTGATTTCAAGCCAGAGGTTGCACTGATCTTAGGATCTGGACTTGGAGATTTCGCAGATGGGATTAAGATTGAGCAGATGATCGAAATGTAGTTGCAAAATTTGTAAATGGAAAGAGTGTTCCAAGGGATAAAGATGGAGACGAAACAGCAATTTTTGGAGGAAATCAATAAAGTCAAAGGAAGCAAAAGAGATTACTTAAATAAGTTATTTCAATATGTATCAGAAGCAGTCATCCGGGCGGCGGTACATAAAAATGTAAAAAAAGATGAGTTTATTATTCGAGCAGGAGAGCCATGCGATACTGTCTATATCATCTTAAAAGGCGATGTTGCAGGGGTAGATTATCAAAAATTAGGAAAAGTATATTATTTTATGGATTTCGCAAAGATGTATATTGTAGGAGATTTTGAAATTTTTTCCGAAGATACAAATTATAATGTTTCCATCTGTGAATCTAAAGATAGTGAGCTGTTAGCAATTCCAGCATCGATCTACTGAAAATGCATTGCTGTTAAGAATAAAAAATATAATGACCATTTTGCAAATCCGTTCTATGATCGCTGGTGTATTCGTAAGTTTAATGAGTGCATTGATCGTCAGCATGGTAACACTTTTTTAAATTCATTTAAATGAAGCATCAGATATTAGATAAAATATGAAACAGCATCCGCATGTATTCCAGCAGCTTATGTAAAACAGGCAGCCGAATATGTAGAGGGAAAACTTCCAATTTGTACAGTTATCGGTTTCCCGAATGGTTACCATACAACGGCGGTTAAAGTGTTCGAGACAAAGAATGCGATTGCAAATGGTTCATCTGAGATCGACATGGTCATAAACATTGGATTTTTGAAAGACGGAAGATATGAAGAAGTAGAAGAAGAGATCAGACAGATTCATGAAGCATGTGATGGAAAAATTTTAAAAGTTATCATCGAAACATGTCTGTTAACAGAAGAAGAAAAGATCAAAGCAGCTGGTGGAATTTCAAGTTTTGATGATGCAGAAAAATTCATTAGTCTTGGAGCGAGCCGTTTAGGAACAAGCCGTTTGATCAAGATCATGAAAAATACAGACAATGGTGCAGGATACTAATTTCAGAAAATGAGGAATTAAAAAATGAGTACAGCATTAATGATTGAGATTTTTGGATATATCGGATGCATTTTTGTTATCATTTCTATGCTGATGACATCCGTAGTAAAACTAAGAGTGATCAATACGGTTGGTAGCTCTATATCTGCAGTCTATGCAATGATCGGACATTCCTACCCATTGGCGGTGGTCAATGCCAGCCTTGTGGTGATCAATATTTATAATCTGATCAAGTTAAGTAAAGCAGATGGAAATCACTATGATATGATTCGTGGGGACAAAGAAGATTCCTACTTAACATATTTTATAAAACACTATAAAGAAGATATGAAAAAATACTTCTTAGAGAACACCTTGAAGCTTTCAGCAGCAGATACAATATATACAGTCTGCTGCGAGGGGGTTCCAGCCGGAGTATTAGCGGGAAAGAAAGAAGGAGATGCGTTAGAGATCAGCTTTGACTACACAACACCAACCTATAGAGACTGTTCCGCAGGACGTTTCCTTTATGCGAAATTAGCAGAAGAGGGATATAAGAAATTTATCTGTAAGAAAGCGACAGAAGGACATAAAAGTTATCTTGAAAAAATGGGATTTGTGAAAGAAAACGGTGTTTATGTAAAGAACGCATAGTACAAATCGGTGTTGTTTAAACACTTTCATTTTCAGTTAGAGAATGCAAAAATTTAAAATCAATACCATTTAACATACACACTGTGTGGTGGTTTGAATAACGTAAATTATTTGAATATTATTAAAAAGAGATCATGTGTCAGCAACCGTACGAACACGTCTGCACTTAGCGAGTGGATGGTCGAATGACCATTCAGGAGCTTAGTACAGCTACGTGAGAGTCCGAACGCAAGTGGGTTGCAGACACATGATCTCTTTTTATAATATTCCATCAATAATTTAAGTTATTCAATCACAATTTAATCAGATTCTACTTCGCATGTAAATCCAGCATCCGTGATCGTCTTGATCGTATCTTGAATTCCCTGTCCATCTGCAGTCAGATATCCTGAAGCAAAGATAGAATTCACAACGGTCAATAATTCCTTTTCCCTTCCTTTAAAATAAATTTCACGTCCAGCGGCACAGCGGATATCAGATGTTGGAACCAGTAATCTTGCCAGACATAATACTTTCAGGCAGTATTCTGGTGTCAAATTTGAAGTATCTCTATCCTGCAGAGGTGTTCCTTTGATCGGAATTAAGAAGTTGATCGGAAGTGCTTCTGGATTGATTTCTTTCAGATCCAATAACATATCAACAACATCTTCCTTACTCTCGCCCATACCAATGATACCACCGCTGCAGATTTCAAATCCAAGGTCCTGTAACATATGAATGTTGTTTACACGCTGTTCGTATGTATGTGTTGTGCAGATATTTGGATAATTGGAACGGCTTGTATTTAAGTTATGGTTGATACGGTCTAATCCAGCTTCTTTTAACATTAAGGCCTGTTTCTTTGTTAAAAATCCGATAGAGCAGCATAAATGTGTACCCTCTTCTTTCATCTTACGAATTTTAGAAGCAAGTTCTTCAATCTCATCATCGCTGAATTTCATACCGCTTAATCCGATACAATGACGGGAAAGTTTATGATCATGGACAAATGTGTTATCTCCATATAATTTTTCATCATCGACCCATTTATATTTTTCAATATCTGCATGGGAACGACAGGATTGTGCGCAGTAAGCACAGTTCTGGGAGCAGTTTCCGCTTCTGGCATTTGTTAAAAGATGAATGCTTACATGATTTCCTTTATATTTTTTACGAAGTGCTCCGGCACGTTCGATCAGTTCATTTAATTGTTCATCAGGTGTATTTAAGATCGCGATGGCTTCTTCACGGGTTAAATTTTGTTCTGAATTCATATAATATATACCTTCCTTTATTTAAATTCGAAATATCTTATTAATCTGAACTTTAGCATGGAAAAAAACAATTGTCAACACGGTGAGTAGATTTGGTTAACGATAATAGAGATAATAAAATAACGATTGACATTCATTTTTATTCTCTGTATAATACTAAAAAGTTAGGAAGCTAACCATTTTGAAAAGAAAGGGATGAGTGAATGCAGGATATAAATGATAAGATCAATAACATGCACATGGGAAAACTGATCCATATGTTATCACATGAGATGAAGAGGAATCAGCCAATTGATAAAGTGATCAAGGCTGATCTTACCATCATGCAGAAACATATTTTAAAGTTTATTTTATTAGAAACAATGCATAAAGATCTTTATCAAAAAGACATTGAAGAAGAATTTCAGATCCGCAAATCAACTGTGACAGGATATGTACAGTTATGGAGAAGAATGGATATCTGACAAGAGAAAGTGTCAAAGGAGATGCTAGAAAGAAGCGGCTGGTACCAACAGAGAAAGCCGAAGGATTAAGACAGGCAATCTTGGAAGATATTAAGCTTAGTGAAAAAAGAATGGAAAAAGGCATTCCTGAGGAAGATGTCATAACATGCAAACATGTTTTATATCAGGTATTACAAAATCTTATAGAAAAACACAAGGAGGAAGGAAAGAAAGATGAATAAGACCCTATTAAAATCAGTCCGAGAATACAAAAAACAATCCATACTTGCTCCAATCCTGGTAATTCTTGAGGTACTGATGGAAGTTTTGATTCCGATGGAGATGGCAAATATCATTGATATCGGAATGACAAGCGGAGATTTACATTATATTATCCAGCGAGGAGTGATCCTAGTTGTTATGGCAATGTTATCCCTGTTTTTCGGGATTTCAGCTGGAAATATGGCAGCCGTTGCAGGTGCCGGATATGCAAGGAACTTAAGACACGATATATTCTACAAAGTGCAGGAGTTCTCATTTAAGAATATCGACCACTTTGCAACATCAGGACTTGTCACACGTATGACAACAGATATTACAAATATCCAGATGGCCTATATGATGAGTATCCGACTACTTGCCAGAGCGCCGATCATGATCGTTTTATCATGGGTAATGACATTAAAGTACAGTGTGAAAGTAGCATTATTATTTTTGATCGTGATTCCATTACTAGGAGGAACATTGATCTTTATTGCGAAAAAAGCACATCCACACTTTATCAAAGTATTTGATGAATATGATATCTTAAATAATTCTGTACAGGAAAATGTAAACGCATCCCGTGTGGTAAAAGCATTTGTACGTGAAGATTATGAAATCGATAAATTCCACGGAATTTCCAAGTATGTATATACACTGTTTACAAAAGCAGAAAAGATCGTTGCATGGAACTCACCAGTTATGCAGTTTACAATGTATGTTGTTATACTTCTGCTTGTAGCAATCGGTGGAACAGGGATCATCCATGGAACAATGGGAACTGGAGAATTAACAAGTATCATCGTATACGCATTACAGATCATTGGTTCTCTGACGATGGTAACCTTCGTATTCGTAATGATCATGATCGCAGAAGCATCTACAGACCGTATTACAGAAGTTTTGGAAGAAGTACCAGAAATGCAGGATAAAGCAGATGCAGTAACAGAAGTGAAAGACGGAGAGATCATCTTTGATCATGTAAACTTCAGTTATGCAGGAGAAGGTGGAAATCTTTCCTTAAAAGATGTTGATCTTCATATCAGATCCGGACAGACGATCGGAATCATCGGTGGAACAGGTAGTGCAAAATCTACATTAGTACAGTTGATCCCAAGACTTTACGATGTTACAGAAGGATGTGTCAAAGTTGGCGGCATTGATGTCCGTGATTACAACTTAGAAGCATTAAGAGACCAGGTATCCATGGTACTCCAGAAGAATGTATTATTTACAGGAACAATTTACGATAATATCCGTTGGGGAGATGAAAATGCATCCGATGAAGAAGTTCAGAGAATGTGTAAATTAGCACAGGCAGACGGGTTTGTAAATGAATTTCCAGCTGGATACAATACACAGATCGTACAGGGTGGAAACAATGTTTCTGGTGGACAGAAACAGAGATTGTGTATCGCAAGAGCGTTATTAAAGAAACCAAAGATCTTGATCTTAGATGATTCCACAAGTGCGGTTGATACAAAGACAGATGCATTGATCCGTAAGGCATTCCGTGAAGAAATTCCGAATACAACAAAGATCATCATCGCACAGAGAGTATCTTCCATCGAAGATGCAGACCAGATCATCGTATTAGATGATGGAAAGATCATGGGTGTTGGAACATCCGAAGAATTATTAAAGACAAATGATATTTACAGAGAAGTCTATGAATCACAGGTGAAAGGGGGAGAAGACGATGAGTAAAAGACCAGAAAAGACGATCAACAAAAATACGGCGAAGACAGCAAAACGTCTTTTAAAATATGTAACAGATACTTATAAATTACAGTTTATTCTCGTGTTTGTCTGCATTTTCATCAGTGCAGCAGCTTCTGTATCTGTATCTTTATCATTGAAATTTATGCTCGATGACTTCATCCTGCCTTTGGTTGGACAGAGCAATCCAGATTTCACAAATTTTTACCACGCAATGATCGTCCTTGGATGCATCTTTGCAGCAGGTGTCATTGCAACATTTATTTATACAAGGATGATGGTATTTATCGGACAAGGAGTCCTAAAACGTGTCAGAGACGATATGTTTGAACATATGCAGACATTGCCGATCCGTTATTTCGACCAGAATACAAATGGTTCGATCATGAGTTTATACACAAATGATACGGACACATTAAGACAGATGATCAGCCAGGCAATTCCTCAGGCATTGATGTCATTTTTCACGATCATTGTAACATTTATTTCTATGTTAGTATTAAGTCCGATTTTAACGATTCTTGCAGTTGTTGTTATCGGAATCATGATCACGGTGACAAAAGCGATTGGTGGAAACAGCGGAAAATACTTTATCCGCCAGCAAAAATCATTAGCCGATGTGACAGGATTTATCGAAGAGAGAATGAATGGACAGAGAGTTGTCAAAGTCTTTAACCACGAACGTAAATCAGAAGAAGAATTTGACAAGTTAAACGAATCTCTGTTTGAAAGTGCTGCAAATGCCAACAAATATGCAAATATCATGGGTCCAGTTATAGGTAATATCGGAAACCTTCAATTTGTATTAACAGCGGTATTAGGTGGTGTGTTAGCTATTGAAGGTATTGGAGGGATCACATTAGGTGTCATGGCATCATACCTTCAGTTTACAAAGAGTTTCACACAGCCATTTATGCAGGTCGCACAGCAGTTTAACTCTATTGTAATGGCACTTGCAGGTGCAGAAAGGATCTTTGCCCTGATCGATGAAGAACCTGAGACAGATGAGGGATATGTAAGATTAGTAAATGCGAAGAAAGATGAAAATGGAAACATTATCGAATGTGAAGAAAGAACAGGAATGTGGGCATGGAAACATCCACACTCTGCAGATGGGTCTGTAACATATACAGAATTAACTGGAGATGTAAGATTTGAAGATGTAACGTTTGGTTACAACGAAGATAAAACCATCCTTCATGACATTAGTCTGTTCGCAAAACCAGGACAGAAGCTAGCATTTGTAGGATCCACAGGAGCCGGAAAAACAACGATCACAAACCTGATCAACCGCTTCTATGACATTCAGGATGGTAAGATTCGTTACGACGGAATCAACATCAAGAAGATCAAAAAAGACGACTTAAGACGTTCCTTAGGAATTGTATTACAGGATACACACCTGTTTACAGGAACGATCAAAGACAATATCCGCTACGGAAATTTAGCGGCAACCGACGAACAGGTCTACGAAGCAGCCAAATTAGCACACGCAGACCAGTTCATCAAAATGCTTCCAGATGGTTACGACACTGTGATCAGCGGAGACGGAGAAGGATTATCTCAAGGACAGAGACAGTTACTATCCATTGCCAGAGCAGCCGTAGCCAACCCACCAGTACTGATCTTAGATGAAGCAACATCAAGTATTGATACAAGAACAGAAAGCATTGTACAACGAGGAATGGATAACCTGATGAAAGGTAGAACTGTATTTGTAATTGCCCATCGACTATCTACGATCCGAAATAGTGATGCGATCATTGTACTTGAACATGGTAAGATCATTGAACGTGGAGATCATGAAGATCTTATTAAGAATAAAGGAACCTACTATCAATTATATACTGGTAAGTTGGAACTGTCTTAAATTTGTGATTGGCCAACTGTAGATTTTGAGTATATGATAAAAAATAAATAAACGATCGGAAGAGCAGCTAGAGAATTTTTCTCACGTTTTTTACAGATCGCTGATCCGCCGGCTTTCCTTGCGTAACTCGCCTTCAAGGGTATTCAAAACAGAAACTCTTTGAGGCTCAGACAACGCACCAAGCCGGCTGCGAATCTTAAAAAAACGTGGCAAAATTCTAATGCTGCTCTTCCGATCGTTTATTTATTTTTTATCATATACCAGAAGTCTAGAGTGTGGACAATTTAAGATTGAAAAATTCAAGAGGGTGTGTATGGAGGACTACTATAGTAGTAAATTTCAATTCCATGTGATAGAATTAAGTAAAATAGAAACAACAAAAGGAAATCATTACATGGAAAAGGCGAGGGATGAGATGATTAAGATGAATAGGGATGAAAGTGAAAGATAATCTTCTGTTAGCGAATACAAAAATGATTAGCCAATACCGTTAAACATATACACAGTGTAGTGGTTTGAATAACGTAAATTATTTGAATATTATAAAAAGAAATCATGTGTTGGCAACCGTACGGACACATGATTTCTTTTTATAATATTCCACCAATAATTTCCGTCATCAAACTACAAATCACAATATATGATTCTGTATGATCAACCGAATTGACTGATACAAATAAGGCTTCAATTCATCAACTGAAACAGGCTCCCCAGTCAAAATAACATTATAGCAAGACCCTGCGACCATCTCGATGATCATATAGATCATAACTTCCGGATGATCAAATTCATGACCAGAATTCTTCAAAAGATCCATATAGATATCATAAATATTTCTCTGGGCATCATCGATCGGTTCTACCAAGGAATTCTTAAACATTCCCCAGCTTAGATGCTTTGAGATCAGTTTTAACAGAGTCGGATTAGCATTTAATGCTCCGATGACCTGGTCAACGATAAAGATCAGTTGGTCTTCAAAATGATCAATGGATTGTTTTTGAAGTTCCTGATAGGCGTGTTTAAATACTTCTGCAGATTTTTTGGCGATTAATTTATATCGGATGTCTAATTTATCTTTAAAATACAAATAAAAAGTACCCTTAGCAACGCCAGCTTCATTTACGATATCGGAGATGGAGGTCTTCTGGAATCCCTTTTCTGTAAACAGTTGGTATGCCGTATTCAAAAGGGCATCTTGTTTCTTTTTCTTATTTAATTCGACCTTTTTCATAGTAATTTCTCCTTTCATCTTCTTTAGTATAACGAAAAAATGACCAAAAGTCAAAAACTTTTAAGAAGTTTATTGACTTTTGGTCATTTTTGGTGTATACCATTATATAGATTAGAAAATGACTATTCGTCATAAATGTAAATGGGAGGATGCAATGATACAATTTGCAAAGAAATTAGTACATCATCGAAAATTCATCGTCTTCCTGGCTTTCATTTTATTGATTCCATCAACCATTGGAATCGTGAAGACAAGGATTAATTATGACATCTTAAGTTACCTTCCAGACTCTTTGGAGACGGTGAAAGGGCAGGATATCATGGTAGATCAGTTTGGAGCCGGAGCCTATTCGATGATCATTGTCGAAGATATGAATCTTCATGACGTACAGAAATTAAAACAGAAACTAGAGAAAGTCGATCACGTTGATAAGATCATCTGGTATGATGACATCGCTGATCTAAGCGTTCCCAAAGAGATGCTTCCTGAGAAAGTAAGGAAAGTTTTCTTTAATAAGAACGCAACAATGATGATCGCAATGTTTAAAGAAACGACATCATCTGATAACACGATGGAAGCAGTCACACAGATGCGTAAGATTGTTGGAAAACAGTGTTTTATCAGTGGTATGTCAGGGGTAGTTACCGATATTAAGAACCTGGTTATGCAGGAGATTCCTATCTACGTAACGATCGCAGCAGTACTTTCTTTGATCGTATTATTTGCCACAATGGAATCCTTTGCCGTTGCCTTTTTATTCCTGTTAAGTATCGGAATGGCAATTCTTTATAACCTGGGAACGAATATTTTCTTAAGCGATGTGTCCTATCTTACAATGGCATTGACTGCGATCTTGCAGTTAGGAGTTACGATGGATTATTCGATCTTCCTTCTGCACAGTTATGAGAGTAATAAGATCAGATTTGAAGGTGACAAAGAACGTGCGATGGCACATGCGATTTCGAATACATTTAAGTCCATTACAGGAAGTTCCGTTACAACGGTCGCTGGATTCGCAGCACTGTGCTTTATGACATTTGCATTAGGAGCTAACTTAGGTATCGTTATGGCGAAAGGTGTTATTATCGGGGTTATCTGTTGTGTAACAGTTTTGCCATCATTGATCCTGATCTGTGATAAATTAATTGAGAAGACACACCATCGTTCACTGATGCCAGATCTTACGAATGCATCACACTTTATCACAAAACATTATAAAACAACGATTGTAGTATTTTTAATTTTGCTGTTCCCAGCAATTTATGGAAATAATCATACAGAGATTTACTATAATATTGACAAATCACTTCCACAAAGCTTACCAAGTAATGTGGCGAATAAGAAGTTAAGTGAAGAATTCGGAATGAGTAACATCCATATGGTCATGATCAAGAACGGCATGAGTCAGAAGGAATTAAGCAATATGCAGAAAGAAATCGATAAAGTCGACGGAGTTGAATGGTGTCTCGGAATGAACTCCGTGATCGGTTCTAGTATTCCATCTGATATGATTCCTTCTTCCATGAAAGAAATGTTGCAAAGTGATGAGTATGAGATGCAGTTTATCTGTTCAAATTACAAATCAGCAACCGAGAAAGTAAATAAACAGATCAACGAGATCAACAACATTGTGAAGAAATACAGTCCAGGTTCTATGGTCATTGGAGAAGCACCATTGATGAATGACTTGGAGACAGTAACCAATGTTGACCTTAGAAATGTAAATATCGCGTCGATCGCGGCAATCTTTGTGATCATTTTAATTGTATTTAAATCCATTTCCTTACCGGTGATCCTGGTAGCCGTGATCGAATTTGCGATCTGTGTCAATATGGCAGTTCCATATTACACGGGATTATCGCTGCCGTTTGTTGCAAGTATCGTTATCGGAACGATTCAGTTAGGTGCAACCGTTGACTACGCGATCCTGATGACAAGCCGTTATCAGAAGGAACGTATAAATGGCAAGAAGAAAATGGAAGCGATCCGTATTGCACATGAAACATCCATGCAGTCTATCATTACAAGTGGATTAAGTTTCTTCGCAGCAACGATCGGTATTGCGATTTATTCAAATATTGATATGATCAGTGCGATCTGTACCTTACTTGCACGAGGAGCTGTGATCAGTACCGTTGCCGTAATCTTTATTCTGCCGGCAATGTTTATGATATTTGATAAATTGATCTGTAAAACAACCCTCAAGATGGGTCATTTAGAATAGGAGAGCGATTGTTATGAGAAAAAGAAGATTATCGAAAGCATTAGCAATGTTTCTCGCTGCAGCTCTTACGATTCCGGCAGCAGTACCGGTAGCAGCCAGCGAGTCCACTGCAGATAAGGAAGAAACCGTATACGTAAAAACAGATGCAAATGGAGAAGAGAAAACAGTTATTGTCAGTGACTGGTTAAAGAATTTCTCAGGTGAAGCAAAGATCAAAGATGCTACAGACCTGACAGACGTTGAGAATGTTAAAGGAAATGAGACATACAAACGAGGCAAAAAGGACAGTATTACATGGAATGCCAATGGAAAAGATATCTACTATCAGGGAACAAGTGACAAAAATCTTCCAGTATCCATGAAAGTCACATACTATCTGGATGGAAAAGAAATTTCACCAAAGAAACTGGTTGGTAAATCAGGAAAAGTAAAGATTCGTTATGAATATGAAAATCATTCCGCCGTAACCAAAACGATCAATGGAAAACAGACAACAGTCTATACACCATTTACAATGATCACAGCAGCGATCTTAAATACAGATAACTTCTCTAATGTCAAAGCAACAAACGGAAAAGTTATCTCCGATGGTAACAAACATATCGTTATCGGAGTTGCAATGCCAGGATTAGCAGACAGCTTAAACCTTAAGAATACAAGTATTGGGTCAAACTTCGATATTCCAGAAGATTTCGAGATCACAGCTGATGTAGAAGACTTCCAGATGACAGTCACGGCGACAGTTGCGAATTCCGATACATTATCAGAGTTTGGTTTAGATGATGCAGGAGATTTAAGTGAATTAACAGATTCCTTAAAGGACCTTGAAAATGCGACAGATAAGTTATGCGATGGTTCTGGAGATTTAGTAAAGGGAATTGAAAAATTAGTCACAGCCTCTGGAAAATTAAAATCAGGAACAAAACAGATCGCAGTCAGTTCCAAACAGTTAGCAACAGGACTTGACAAACTGGTCAATGGATCTACAACATTAAAGAATGGAACCAGTCAGTTAGCGAAAGGAACAAGTGCTTTACCATCATCTACAGAGAAATTAGATAATGGAGTGAGACAGATTCTTAAGGAACTGCAGAATAGTACACCAAGCGAAAGTGATCAGGCAAAATTACAGTCTAACTTACAGAGTGCACAGACAGGAATCACAAAAGAATTAATGAATATTAAGACACAGACAGAAAGTGTTGGTGTGTCAGCGAAGACGTTAGGTGCATTAGCAGAGTCTATTGGAGTATCAGCAGCAGATGTTGGAAATCAGGCAGGAGCAATTGGAGAATTTATCAAGAATAATTATAGTTCTCTTACAGATGAGCAGAAAGCACAGCTTACAACGATTGCAGGTTCTTTAAAGACAGATGCAGAAAACTTAGGCGGTTATGCACAATCCGTAGGAGGTCAGGCAAAGAATTTAGGAACCTACGCAGGATCTATCGGAACAAGCTTGCAAGAAACACAGACAGACCTTCAGATCGTATCAGGATGCTTAACCCAGATTCAGAATCTGCTAACAAAGACAAAGACATCTACAGTACAGTTAGAATCTGCATTAAAACAGATCGCGGAAGGAACTGGGCAGTTAAAGACATCATCTAAGACACTGGCATCTTCCATCAAGAAGTTAGATGAAGGAGCTAAGACATTAAACAGTGGAACAAAAACAGCAGCAAATGGAGCGAAGAAATTAAGTAAAGGTGCAAAAACACTGGATAATGGAATGGGACAGATGACAACAGGAATTGCAACTCTGAAAAATGGAGCTGTTACCTTGAACAAAGGAATGTTAACCTTCAGAAAAGACGGTATTGAGAAACTTGTCAATACGATCAATGATGATGCAAAAGATATCTTAGACAGAGTTGATGCAGTGATGGATGAAGGAGAAAACTATCAGACATTTACGAAGAAAGCTAGTGGAACGAAGGGTAGTGTGAAGTTTATTATTGAGACGGAAGAACTGGAAAAATAAAAGTGCGTAGGATATAATGATGTGTGTTAGGACAGGAGTTTATTTGGCTCCTGTCTTTTTATATAACCAAATATTACAAATTTTTACAAAAAATAATTGACAATCAATAAAGATTTGATAAAATACTTACATGACACGAATTTACATAAATTGTAATATAAGGAGAAAATATGAATAACAACGAGGGAAGTTTTAATGACGAAGAGTTAAGAAAAAGAGCAGCTAGCAATGAGGAATTAAATATACGCTTAACAAATAATTATGCCTTTCAAAAAATATTTAAAAATGAAGAAATTGTAAAAGGATTTTTAATGGCATTATTGCATTTGAAAGAAACAGATATTGAAACGTTAGAAGTTGCAGATCCATTTGTGGAAGGTGAAGTTAAAGAGGAAAAAGAGGGAATCTTAGATGTAAAGAGGGTATTAAACGGCGGCAAAAAGATTAACATTGAAATGCAAAATACATATCAGGAAGATTGGGCAGAGCGAAGCTTATTTTATAATTGCAGAATGTTTACAGAAGGATTGAAAAAAGGGGAGTCATATTATGAACTTCCACCATGTATTCATGTAGGAATTCTTGATTTTAATTATCTAAAAAGTCCTGGGTTTTATCATAGAATTTTACTGCAAGACGATAAAACAGGTGAATTGTACAGTAGTAAATTTCAATTCCATGTGATAGAATTAAGTAAATTAAAAAGTACAAAAGGAAAGGCAAGGAAGCAAGAATTATATCGATGGGCAAAATTAATTTCAGCCAGTACTTGGGAAGAAGTCAGAGAAGAATCTGAAGGAAATCATTACATGGAAAAGGTGAGGGATGAAATGATTAAGATGAGTCGAGATGAGAGTGAAAGATATTTATATCTGAGAGAACAAATGGCAATCAGGGATAAGGAAAGCCAGTTGCGAAGCGCGGAAAATCGTGGGAGACGAGAAGGAAGAGAAGAAGGAAGAAAAGAAGGAAGAAAACAGGGAGAAATTTTAAAATTAATAACGATGGTAAAGAAAAAGATTGAAAATGGCGATTCTATAGCGAAGATAGCAGATGATTTGTTAGAAGATGCAGATGTGATTGAGAAAATCTATGATATCGTAAAGGAAAATCCAGAGAAGACCAGAGAGGAAATTTGGGATTCTTTAATGAACGCTACAATGATTGAGATGTAACAGCCAGAAAGAATATGAGAAATCTGATCAATTCAGATGCAAACGAAGTAACAAAAGTATTTAGTACCCTGTTGTAAGAGGTGAGAATGATGAGAGCATATTCAGATGTCTATCTAGGAGACGTAGTAGAAAATCAAGGAAAATTGTTTGATTATGTAGCAAATACTTATCCAGATAAGGATACAGAAGACTTTATCAACGCATATATGACAAGTAAAACAAGACAAAGCATAGATCAAGCAAAAGCCTATGTAAATACAATGGATGCCAAAGAATTATGGGAATATTTTAAAGAAACAGAGCATTATTCTTTGAAGCAAGGAAAAGCAATGGAAGGTTTTATACCAAATTGGATTGGAGAATTCTATGCATATTATCAATGGTATTACAATATACCAAGTGCAGAAGTAAATCAGAAAATTAATGTAGATTTTCTAAAAAAATCATATTACGGATGGCATGATCTGGATTTGGATTTAGCGGTTCAGAAAGTTGGAGAAATATAATGGAGATTATATGTTTTCATAATCCAGATGAGGAGAAGTCAGTTAAGCAATTGGTATGAATCTAAATTTATAGTAGATCATGTGAAATTTTCATCTATGGAACAGTTTATGGTATATGAGGGATTAATTGCTAAGTTTTCATAGAATGAAGAATTAAAAAAGCAATCAAAGAGCATCCAGAAGCTGATAAAGAAGAGATTTATAAAATGTTAAAATAGAAAAATAAAATATGCGAATTTTCAACAAATCAAAAATTATAATCAGAAAATTCTTGACAAATAAAAAATCGACTCATATAATATAAACAAATATTTAACAAGTTAAAGTGATAAATCCGATGAACAAAAGTAAGTAGCTCATCAAACAGT
>OOAG01001451.1_pt1 | contig 17629 bp, 10 predicted proteins | sample 1671461 | NCBI WGS metagenome assembly OOAG01 (sample SAMN06348159, study PRJEB24527) | human gut metagenome | biome: human gut; feature: ankylosing spondylitis patient; material: feces | host: Homo sapiens | place: China | collected 2015-10 | reverse complement strand
GGTGAGTTCAGCAACATCATGCATAACCCGTTGCCCCAGACCGTGGCTCTTCCGTCAGTAACGATAGTTCGTTATGTAAAGCTGGAAGCAACGACTCCGGACGATTCGGCTGCTGTCATTGAGATGGAGGAGTTGGGAGTAACTGTGATTGATGATAAAGATGATGAAACGAAAGTATACCCTCATCCGGATGAAACATTGAAGCTTAAACCGGGTGATGCTCATCCTACCCAGAAAGGATGGCATTTTTATACCGCCCATGAGTTTTTGGATAAGTATACAAAGAAGGGACTTCCTTTAGGTTTTCAAGAGCATAAGACTAAAACGATGAGTAAGGCGGCTTGTGTGAATAATGCAAGGTGCTCTAAGGTGGAAAATGGTGTATTACATATGTGGCCAGTGGAAGAAACGGATTCAATAGATAACGGTTTCGGAAAAAACGTAAAATTTTCACATGCGGCTTATCGTTCGGTAACTTCCGGAAAACAGACTTGGTGTAAGTTTACAGAGAATATGCGAATAGAAATCCGTTTTAAACGTACAGCTGCAGAAGGGTTTAATGAAGCTCTGTGGTTTATGGGAAACAAAGGACCATGGCCAAAGAATGGAGAAATTGATTTATTGGAAAATCCCAAAAAGCAAATAAATCAGCGTGCTCATTTTACTCTTCATTCAGAACACTATTATGCTGGTGTGGTAGGAGGTAAAGGAAGTGTTACCTCTAGCATTAACCTAGGGGATATGAGTCAATGGAATATTTATTGGTTGGAATGGTATCCGGACAGGATTGTGGGAGGAGTGAATGGTAAAGCTTATTTTGAACATAAAAAAGGGGCGAATGGCAACATTGATTGGCCGTGGAGTGATCTTGCCGGATTTTATCTGATATTTAGTACGGGATTATCTGTCGATCCGGAGGCATGGCCGGGAGCCGTTGATTCACAAAAATGGAGTAAGCAAAATCCTCCTTCCATGTATATTGATTGGGTACGTGTTTATGTTAACGATAATTACAATCGAGATAAAGCTCCAAAAGTAAGATATTATTAATGAAATTTTTATTTTATGAGAAATATATTTGTTTGTTTAGTGTGTGTATGGATCTGTGCTATTGGTACAGTGCATGCACAGGTTGGGTTTGCTCGGAATAAATTGTACAATATTGTACCAGTTAATCATCCGGGAAAAGTGTTGGGATATGATGCTGGTAGTCAGCGTGTGTTATTAAGTAATAGTAGTGAAACTGATAAACTGCAACAATGGAGCATTACTAATTTGTCCGGTAGTTTTCGTTTTATAAATCCTTTTGAGAATAAGGCTGTTCATGCGAAAAGCGATAAAACATTGGGAATAACTGAAAATAATGGTTCTGATGAATCTCAGTTATGGATTATAAAGAAGAATGGCAAATATTTGCAGATATTTCCTTCCAATAGTCCAGAATTGATTTTGTTTTGTCGTACAAACGGGCAGTTTACATTGGCTGATAAAGCAAAGTTTTCTAATAGTCCAGAAACATATTTTTATATAAATGTCAGTAAAGCTGTGATGCCAGCAGAGGGGACTTCAGATATTTCTGTTCGTCCTAAAGTTTATTGGGAAGATGAAACAATGTTTGCAGAACATAAAGAGCCAGGTTGTGCAACTTATATTCCTTATATGACGGAAAAAGAAATGTTGTCGGATAAAGATTTTTATCGTACTCCCTGGCTATATAGTAAAAGTTCTGCTTTTCAGTTATTGAATGGAGATTGGCTCTTCCATTTTGTTTCTGAACCTTCTCAGCGTCCGGTATCTTTCTATAAAGAGGACTATGATGTTTCTAATTGGGAAACTATACCGGTTCCTTCTAATTGGGAAATGCAAGGATACGACCGTCCTATTTATGCGAATGTAGAATATCCTCACTCTAATACACCTCCTTATATTGATGCTCGGAAAGGGTTCAATGATGGTGGTGCCAATTATGGTATCAATCCAGTCGGTTCGTATGTACGTTTCTTCGATTTACCTGCCGGATGGGAAAAACAACGTACATTTATTCATTTTAGTGGAATATATAGTGCTGCATTTGTTTATTTGAATGGAGAATATGTAGGATATACGCAAGGATCGAACAATGTTGCTGAATTTGACTTGACGAAATATTTGCGTACAGGTAAGAATCGCTTGGCTGTTCAGGTCTTTCGCTGGAGTGACGGTTCTTATCTGGAATGTCAGGATATGTTCCGTATGAGTGGTATTTTCCGTGATGTTTATTTGTATAATGTTCCTTTAGTAAGTGTGCGTGATCATTATATAACTTCTAAGCTGGATGCTGCTTCAGGATATACTAACGGTGAAATGCGTGTTGATTTGGCACTCGATAACCGTGATCGAATGAAAGGTGCAAAGAATTTGATTGTAAAGTTATTCGACCCGGCAGGAAAATTAGTTGCTGAAACAGAGCAGCAGGTGAACTATTCGGAAAATAAAGAAGTTATTCAGACAAAGGTAGCCTTTAAACTGAAAAATCTTCTTCCTTGGACTGCAGAAACTCCTAACTTATATACTGTGCATGTGGTTCAGCGAAACGGGGATAAAGATGAAATGGCATTTTCTACCAAGTATGGATTCCGTGACATTGCATTAAAAGGTACATTGGTCTATATTAATGGACAACGGGTATTCTTTAAAGGAACTAATCGTCATGATACACATCCTGTTTATGGACGAGCTGTAACGGTTGAATCAATGTTGCGTGATGTAACATTGATGAAGCAGAATAATATTAATACCATTCGTACTTCTCATTATCCAAATGATGCGAAGATGTATGCTATGTTCGATTATTTTGGACTTTATACAATGGATGAGGCGGATTTGGAAGATCATGCCAATCAGTCTATTAGTGATATGCCTTCTTGGATTCCTGCTTTTGTCGATCGTATTGACCGTATGATCCTCCGAGATCGCAATCATCCAAGTGTTATTTTCTGGAGTTTGGGAAATGAAGCTGGAGGAGGAAATAATTTCCAGGCTTGTTACGATGCTGCAAGACAATTAGACAACCGCCCCATACACTATGAAGGTACACGTGATGGAAAAGATTATGGCGGCAATCGCTTCAGTGACTTGTATTCGAAGATGTATCCTGGTATGAAATGGATGAATACTTACGTAAGTTCACTGGATAAACCGATGTTTATTTGTGAGTATACTCATGCCATGGGAAATGCCATCGGTAATCTGAAGGAATATTGGGAAAGTATTGAAAGTAGTTCAGCTACTATTGGTGGAGCTATTTGGGACTGGGTAGATCAGGCTATTTATGAACCTCATGAGATAAAAAATGATATTTATCGTTTACATACAGGCTATGATTTCCCTGGTCCTCATCAAGGTAATTTCTGTTCGAATGGAATTATTCCTGCTACTCGTGAGGAATCGCCTAAGTTGAAGGAGGTAAAGGCTGTATATCAATATGTGCATTTTGCTGATAAAGGAGTTGATTTAAAACGGAATGAAGCAAAGGTTTTGTTGAAAAATACATATGATTTTCTTTCGCTTGATAAATTCTATTTGCGTTGGCAGGTTGTGAAGGATGGTGTTTGTCTTACGCCGGATAGCATGAAACTTCCTGTTGTGATGCCTGATGATTCATTGTTGGTTACTTTAAAGTTGAAAGATATTGATTTAAAAAAGGCAGCTAAAGAAGGTGAAGAAGTTATGCTTGATTTATACGTATGTTGTACGGATACTGAAAGTTGGGCTGGTGCTGGGCATGAAGTTGCAAAACAGCAATATGAATTGTTATCTCGTTGTGGATTGCCTGAACTGAAAAAGCAGAATAGTAAAAAACTGAAATTGAATGTTTCGGATAGTGAGAATTTGCTGACAGTGAAGAATAAAAATATAGAAGCTGCGTTCAATAAGACAAATGGACAGTTGGTTTCATTGATTATGAATGGGAAACAAGTTATCAGTCAGGGTGGAGGATTTGTATACGATAATCATCGTTGGATAGAGAATGACAGATTCACAGAAACTGGTAATGGGTTGCAGGATAAAGGTACTTGTACGGTAACTGAAGATAAGGGTAACGTAATTGTTACAACAACTCGTGAAGGAAATTTGTGCAGCACTGATATTACTTATACTTTTACACAAGCTGGTGTGATGGATATGGAGGTCCTTTTCCGTCCACATACTGCTGATTTGAGACGTTGCGGATTGGTTGCAAATATTGATTCTACATTAAGTAATATCGATTATTATGCATATGGTCCGTGGGAGAATTATAATGACCGTAAAGATGGTTGCATGGTAGGACGATATACCACAACAGTAGATGGTATGGAAGTTCCTTATATGAAACCTCAGTCTATGGGTAATCGTGAAGGCTTACGTGAGTTGACTTTACGTGATACTGATGGTAAAGGTGTGAATATTCAGACCGAAGGAAATGTTTCGTTTTCTGCTCTTTGGTATACAGATAAAGATTTGATGGACGGACAACATGCATGGGAGTTGACTAAACGTCCGTATATTGTGCTTCATTTGGATGCTGTCCATCGGGGAGTAGGTAATGCCAGCTGTGGGCAAGATGTAGATACATTGCCTATTTATCGTGTTCCACAGCAGGACACTAAGTATAAACTGCGCTTTTCTGCTTGTTCTCTGAATAAATAAGAGCATTTCAGCCAGGAGTCAAAACAGATTTTAGGAGAGTGCTAAAATAATAATCCTTTTATCTGTTTCGACTCCTGACTTTTATTGTTTGAAACCTTGGTATTAACAGAAACTATTGCAGGATAGTTTCATAAATTTTTATTTGCTATGAGAAAATTATTTGTTCTTTTAGTTGGATTTATGTCTGTCGCTGGATTAAAGGCTACAGATACTGTTTATATAAAAGCACCTCAGGTGCCGGTCTTGATAGAACGGCATGATAATGTTTTGTTCTACATGCGTTTTGACGCACGAGAAAGTAAAGTGTTAGATAATGTATCAGTAACCTTTGGAAAAAATGTACCTTTATCACAGATTAAATCTGTCAAGTTATATTATGGAGGAACAGAGGCTTTTCAGGACAGAGGGAAAAAACGTTTTGCTCCTGTTGATTATATTTCCAGTCATACTCCGGGTAAAACATTGTCAGCTAATCCTTCGTATGCTATTAAAAAGTCTGAAACTGCCCCAGAGGGAAATACCGTGTTGTTGACAGGCAATCAGAATTTATTTCCAGGTACTAATTTTTTCTGGGTTAGTATCGAAATGAACCAGGATGCTTCATTACTGACAAAGGTAACGGCTCAGATTACTCGCGTGGAAGCTGAGGGTAAGTCGTTACCTGTTAAATGTGTATCTGCACCGGATGTTGTACGTCGAATGGGAGTAGGAGTACGTCATGCAGGAGATGATGGAGCAGCAGCTTTTCGAATACCTGGATTAGTAACAACAAATAAAGGGACTCTGTTGGGGGTATATGATGTTCGCTATAATAACAGTGTTGACTTGCAGGAGCATGTGGATGTGGGACTAAGTCGAAGTACTGATGGTGGAAAGACTTGGGAAAAAATGCGTTTGCCTTTAGCTTTCGGTGAATATGGTGGTCTTCCGTCTGCTCAAAACGGTGTGGGAGATCCTTCTATTTTAGTTGATACTAAAACAAATACAGTTTGGATTGTTGCTGCATGGACACATGGTATGGGTAATCAGCGGGCATGGTGGAGCTCGCAGCAGGGTATGGATTTAAATCATACGGCTCAGTTAGTTCTTGTAAAGAGTACAGATGATGGTAAGACTTGGTCGGAACCGATTAATATTACTGAACAGGTGAAGCGCCCGGAATGGTACTTCTTGCTTCAAGGACCGGGTAGAGGAATAACAATGAGTGATGGTACCTTGGTCTTTCCTATTCAATATATAGGTAAGGACCGTATTCCTAATGCTGGAATCATGTATAGCAAAGATGGTGGAAAAACATGGACAATTCACAATCATGCTCGTACTAATACTACCGAAGCACAAGTAGTGGAAGTGAGTCCTGGAACGCTGATGCTGAATATGAGAGATAATCGTGGTGGAAGTCGTGCCGTGTATACAACTTCTGATTTGGGTATGACATGGAAAGAACACGAATCATCGCGTACGGCACTGCCAGAACCTGTTTGTATGGCAAGTCTTATCAGTGTGAAAGCTGCTGATAATGTTCTGGGTAAGGATATCTTGGTTTTCTCTAATCCTAATACGACCAGCGCCCGTAAGGATATTACAATCAAAATAAGTCTTGATGGAGGAAATAGTTGGAGTCCGGAGCATCAGCTACTTTTGGATGAAGGAGAGAATTGGGGATATTCGTGCCTTACAATGATTGATAAGGAAACAATAGGTATTCTTTATGAAAGTAGTGCGGCACATATGACTTTCCAATGTGTAAAATTGAAGGATATTGTGAAGTGATAAATTATCTTCTATAGATATATAATAAAATCCCTTTATGGCATTAACCGGTTCAGATGGTAATGAACATAAAGGGATTTTTATTTATTTTGAAGCTCTTAAAATTTCACGCTTACCGCCCGGAGGGCCAGGAAGACGTTCTACTGTAAAACCTGCTGTTTGCAGCATACGGCGTATTACACCTTTGGCACAGTATGTTGTGAGAATTCCATTAGAAGAAAGTCGGCTGTATAGTGTATTAAAAAGTTCTTGACTCCACATTTCCGGCTGTTTTTCTGGAGCAAATGCATCGAAGTAAATAACGTCGTATTCCCCTTGAAAATCATACTTTGTGAAGTCATCCATTATTTTATGTAATGTAAAGTGTGGAGTAATCATTACATCAGTATTCCATTCGGCAGAATGTAATGCATAAAAATCGTTACTGCGTTCAGGACAAATCAATTCTGGATATTTCAAATGATGAATAATGTCGTCAGACACTGGATAACGTTCGATTGTGGTATAATGTATATTTCGTTGGCTCGAATCAGCTTCCAGAAGGGATAAAAAGGCATTCAAGCCTGTTCCAAAACCGATTTCCAATACTCGCGGGGTGGAGGACGGATGGTGTTTCAAGCCCATGTTTATAAAAATATGTTCCGACTCAGTCAATGCTCCTTTTATGGAATGATAATGTTCATCCAGTTCAGGAACGAAAAGAGTATAACTCCCGTCGGCAGTTTGTTCCAGTTTTATCATAATTTTTTGATATAAAAATAGTATCAGAAAAGACTAATGACTCCTAATGTCGCGGCTACCAGTATGGCATAGCGAGTTAACTTCCCGATAGTCATTGATAAAGTGACAATACCGATGTGTGCACGCATTAGTCCCAACACAATTAAGATAGCATCCCCTACAACGGGAAGGAAAGAAAACAATGCCATCCATGCTCCTCTTCCGTGAATGAATCGGGTAGCACGTTCCATCTGTTGAGGAGTCACTCCAAAATATTTTTCTATCCATTTCATTTTTCCGAGATGCCCTATCCAGTAACATGTTAGTCCGCCTAATACGTTACCGGCCGTTGTAGAAATTGTGGACCATATAGGATCAAGTCCTAATCCTACGCATGCAAGCAAGACAGCTTCAGAACTGAAAGGGAGTATGGTCCCTGCCAAAAAAGCTGACAGGAACATGCCAATGTACCCCCATTCGGTTAGAAGTTGAAGAAATGTATCCATAAATTTAATAAGCAAAGTACAAGCCATATTAATAGGGTTGCAATGAATAATATACGAGTAAACCGTGTAAAGGTTAGTGGAAACAGATGTCCTCCCATAAATACCATTGGAATAATAGATAGAGGTAATAATGCATCAATGTGTGAGGGCTGTATAGCAATAAGGATATTGATCCATATTCCCATAAAGAGTATGACTTGCAATAAAATGCGGGTTTGTACTTTATCCTTGTAAGCGGTTCGCAGGTAAGGTATGCTGTATATAATCCAAAGTACAACTATTGTAGCCCATAAGACGTAACGGCTGATATCTATTGTTGTATAGTCAATAGAGTCAAACTGTATAAGTCGTGAGGCTATAACGTAGAACTCTGCAGCTTGGTTAGAATATAGATAGTATCCAAACAGAAACCAGTATGGTAAGGTAAAGCCTATAATGCCGGCAAAGAATGTTTTCCCTTCGAGTGAACGAAGATTAATCATGTGGATATATAGCAATGGGGCTATCCAAGCGATACAAGGGACAATAAAACTACTTAATCCCATCCAGAAAAATGCGTGAAAGATGGGAGTTGAAGCATGCAATGATTCATAACTTTGAAATAATGAATATAGCATACATATAAAAAAAACAGGAAGTAACAGTTCTATATTCCATGTATGCAAGAAAGGTGTTGCTGCATAAAACAAGAGAAACAAAGATGCCGGAAGTGAAGTTCGGGTACGTATTAGTGCAAACTTTGTGTCAATCTCTACAAGCAGATACGTAGCAAGGCCGAAACTTAATAAAGAACCTATATTTGCCCATAGTTGTGGAGTAGATATGGTCCATAAGAATAGTGTCAGTATAGCTACTACGGGTAATGTGATACGTCCCGTTGATGCTTCATATTGGAATCTGTTTTTTGTCTGGATCATATTACGGCATGTTTCATTACAGGAAATTCACTATACAGATTACACAGGTTATTTTAGTTAATATAGAACTATTGGTATACCTATGTAATCTGTGGTGAACTATATATTATAAATCGAAGCCGATATCAGAACGGAAATATTTCTTCTCGAACGAAATTTTTCCAGCATTGGTAAATGATTGTTTTAATGCTTCTTCTTTATTGGCTCCATACGAGCTGACAGCGATGACACGTCCTCCGGCAGTGACAACCTGACCGTCTTTCAAGGCTGTTCCAGCATGGAATACAATACTGCCTCCAGCTTTTGCATCTTCGATACCTGTCATCGGATAGCCTTTTTCATAAGCTTCCGGATATCCGCCTGATACCAGCATAACACATACAGCTGAACGTGGATCAATTTCCAGTATTTTTTCATCAAGGTTGCCTGCAGCTACTCCTTCAAACAATTCTACAAGGTCGCTCTTGATACGTAGCATGACACTTTCTGTTTCTGGATCACCCATGCGGACATTGTATTCGATAACCATAGGTTCACCTTTTACATTAATCAGTCCGAAGAAAATAAAACCTTTATAGTCAATGCCTTCTGCTGCAAGACCTTCTATAGTGGGGCGAATAATGCGCTCATCTACTTTTTTCATCCAGATTTCGTCTGCAAAAGGTACAGGTGAAACCGATCCCATACCACCCGTGTTCAGGCCTTTATCTCCTTCGCCAATACGTTTGTAGTCTTTAGCCTCAGGTAGAATCTTATAATTCTTTCCGTCAGTCAGCACAAAAACAGAACATTCGATGCCGCTCAGAAACTCTTCGATGACAACTGTTGCTGAAGCGTTGCCGAACATGCCACCCAGCATTTCTTTCAACTCTTTTTTAGCTTCTTCCAGTGTCGGAACTATCAGTACACCTTTACCAGCGCATAGGCCGTCAGCTTTTAGTACATAAGGAGCTTGTAAGGTTTCGAGAAAAGCAAGACCTTCTTCCAGATTGGCAGAAGTAATGCTTTTATATCCGGCAGTTGGAATATGATGACGCTGCATGAAGCCTTTGGCAAATTCTTTACTACCTTCGAGTACGGCACCTGCTTTTGACGGACCGATTACTGGAATATTTGCTAAAGCTGCATCGTTCTTGAAGAAATCGTAGACACCTTTCACCAATGGATCTTCAGGACCTACTACTACCATGTTGATATCATTTGCTAAAACGAATTGTTTGATAGCTTCGAAATCATCAGCTTTTATAGCTACATTTTCGCCAACTTCACGTGTACCAGCATTACCCGGTGCAATGTATAACTTTTCGATTTTCGGACTTTGGGCAATTTTCCAAGCCAGTGCATGTTCTCGTCCGCCTGAGCCTAACAGTAAAAGTTTCATATTCTTATAATGTTATGATTTGTTGTCTTTATTTTATTTCAAATGATCAAGGAAGTAACGGGTAATATGCTCATGCAAATGAACGCGATCACGTCCCATCATGTTATGTCCGTCTTCAGGATAGATGAAGAAGTCAGGATGAGTACCTGCATCGATACAAGCACGCAGGAAACTGATGCTATGCTGTGGAACACAAGTCGGATCCATTCCCCCGATAATGATTTCCAAACGACCTTTCAGGTTTCCTGCTTTTAACCGCAGATTAGAGCCTTTATATCCTTCAGGGTTTGTTTCTGGAGTATCCATATATCTCTCGCCGTACATCACTTCATAGAACTGCCAGTCAATAACTGGACCGCCAGCTACTCCTACCTTAAAGATATCCGGATAAGTCAGCATCAGGTTTGTTGTCATAAATCCTCCGAAGCTCCATCCATGAACACCAATCTTGTCGGCATCAACGTAGGGGAGTGACTGCAGGAACTTGGCACCTTCTACCTGGTCTTTCATTTCCTCTACTCCTAAATGGCGGAACGTACAATTTTCAAACTTGATACCTCGATTATCACTTCCGCGGTTGTCAACGGTCAGCATTACATAACCTTGTTGTGCCATGTAAAGATCCCATCCACGTGCATCGTAAAAACGAGTATTGTGTATCATCTGTGCGTGCGGACCTCCGTATACGTAAATGATAGCCGGATATTTTTTGTTCGGATCGAAGTTGACAGGCTTTATCAAACGATAATACAAATCTGTTTCTCCATCCGCTGCTTTAATTGTTCCTATAGTAATTTCAGGTAAATTATAGCCTTCTTTCAACGGATCGGTTGCAGTAAAGAGGGTTATACCTTTTTTCCCTGTTGTAGGAAGAATACTGATTTCACGTGGAACATCATTCGAAGTAAAGTAATCGATAAGATAGGTTCCACTGGCTGATAGTTTGGCCTGATGAGTACCGTCTGCTATGCCAATCAATGTACGTTTCCCATTTTTTACACTCAGACTGAATATATTAGTCTGCAAAGGAGATATTTCTGTACTTGCAATGATTATTTCCTTACGTGAAGTATTGAAGCCCAAAACATCCTGAACCAGCCAATCGCCAGTTGTAAGTGGAGTCGTTTTCAAGTATTCACAATATTGGTCTTCGTTATCCTTACCAGTCTTCCACTCACCTTTCAATTTAGTTTTTGTATCCATAAGATACAAATGATTGAAGCCATCACGTTGAGTCTGGTAAATAAATTGACTGTCATCCCAAGGTAGAAATATCAGAGGGTGCTGAGGCTCTACATAGCGTGTATGCTTTTCTTCGTAGAGTATACCAGTTCTCTTCCCGCTTACAGCATCGTACTGAACGAGCTGTGCATAGTTCTGATCACGGTTCAATTCAATTACAAATACACTCTTTTCGTCAGGACTCCAACTGATGTTGGTAAAATAACGGTCAGTAGGATCGCCGGCCTGTAAATAAATAGTCTTACCATTTTTTACATTATATATTCCGACTGTTACTTTGTGACTTGTCATGCCGGCCATTGGATACTTGTCGGGCACAAGTTCTGCAATACGGGCTGTCGTATTTACCTGTGGATAATCGGTTACCATGCTTTGGTCCATACGATAGAAAGCCAGATATGTACCTTTCGGACTCCAGAAAGTCCCCTTCATGATGCCGAACTCATTGCGATGAACGGCCTGACCATATACAACATTCTTCTCTGATTCTTGATGCTCTGCAACTTTAGGATTAACCATGCTGCTGAAGTCTCCTTCATGTGCTACATATAAATCATTTCCGATGGTATAGGCCATGTAACCATTCTCCTTACAGAAGTCAAAATTAGTCGCTCCTTCTCCTTGTATTTTGAATAGGTTGACAATTTTCTTTTTATCGAAATCATACCACACCATGTATTTCTGTCCGGGAGTACAATCATCATACTGTGTAAAAGTAATTACATTACGGTCACCCCATGGAAGTGAAGCATACATCAGGGTGCGAAGCGGTTTAATATGTCCTGTAAGTTTATAAGGCATTTCACTGTTTGTTAAAGCCTTGTTTACTTCTTCCAAAGTAACTATTATAGTTTCTTTTCCGCTTTTAGAATCTATTTTTTTGATATTTTCTATATCTGCACGTACGCATACATCTCCCCACCACTGTAAGCCTGGCAGACTTTTCGGCACAAGATTATAGTAATTGCTTCCACCCGGTATGACATCGTTAAGACTAAAAGCTTTTTTCTCCTGGGCAGATGAGACAGTTGCAATCATACAGAATAAAGCTATAATTTGAAAAATTCGTTTCATCTTTTTAGTTATTCGTTCTCTGTATTTTCTTCATTTGGACGGCGACGGTGCATATAACGAGGTGCCGGTGCCTGCTTTGGACGTCCGTCATCGGTAGATGGGCGTGAAGGGCGGTTCTCACGAGAGAAGTTTTTCTTATCATTTTCTTTACGTTCTGTCCGGAACCCAGGTTTTCTATCTCCTTTGTATTCCACTCTTTCTGCACGTTTTCGTGGACGTGCTTCGTTTCCTTCCCGCTTGGGCTTAAATTCTTTGTCACTGTTTTCGCTGCGGAAAGTCTTGTATTTTCCGTCGAAAATCTGATATTTACGGAATTGACATTCCAGAGAGCCATTGAATAAAGGAACTTTAACCGATGGCTTCAAACCGATTTGATCAAAACACTCGTCACGATAACTCAATATCCAGGCATCATTCCCACAGAAGGCATGTTTCAAGCGTTCGCCAATCATCTGATATAATCCCAGCAAGTCGTCCGATGAAATTCGTTCTCCATAGGGTGGATTGGTTATGATAATACTCTTTTCCTTAGGCTGCTCAAACTGCTGGAACGGCTGTATTTTCAGAATAACATCTTTGCTAACTCCGGCTGCTTTCACATTATGGGTAGCAATTTCGTTTGCTTTTGGATTATTATCATATCCGTAAATCTTATGCTTAAAGTCACGTTCATTCGAGTCATCATTATAAATTGAGTCGAACAAATCCTGATCGAAATCTCGCCATTTTTCGAATCCAAATTCTTTGCGGAATACACCTGGGGCGATGTTACGTGCAATCAGTGCTGCTTCAATAGGAATTGTTCCAGAACCACACATCGGATCAATTAAGTCACATTCACCTCTCCATCCTGTCATCAGAATCATACCTGCTGCCAATACCTCATTCAGTGGGGCTTCTACTTGTTCCTGGCGATATCCACGGCGGTGTAACGATTCTCCAGAGCTGTCGAGTGAAAGTGTACAACGGTCTTCTGCAACGTGAATGTTGATGGCCAAATCCGGATTGCTAATGCGAACAGACGGACGATTGCCTGTTTTTTCACGGAAATAATCGACTATAGCATCCTTCACTTTGTAGGCAACAAATTTTGAATGGCGGAAATCATTCGAGAATACTACGGCATCGACAGCAAAACTGCTCATATTATCTAAGTAATCTTCCCAGGCAATACTTTTGACAGCGTCGTATACTTCATCGGCTGTTTTTGCTGTAAAATGCTTGATCGGTTTCAGGATGCGGATAGCTGTGCGTAGACAAAAGTTAGCACGATACATCATTGCTTTGTCACCTGTGAAGGAAACCATACGGCGTCCGATTTCGATGTTTCCGGCTCCCAGTTCGGTGAGTTCTTGTGCCAGTACTTCTTCCAGTCCCTGGAAGGTTTTGGCGATAAGCTCGAATTCTTGATTCATTTTAATTAAATTACGTAATTTCAATTATTTGTGCAAAAATATGAATTTTCAGTCAGTCAGTCAACTGTTTGACAAGGTTTAAAATACTTTTTCTGACAAGCCTGTTATTTTCTTTTTTAGTTTATGGCATTTTATATTGAAAAAATCTTTTAGAATGTTTTTCTTCGAGTGAAGTTGGTTTTGATATTTTAGTAATCAGAAGAAAAAAATGTATCTTTGTCGAAACATGATTATTAGCCGAAAGTAATGCAAATGAAGAATCTGATAGTCGGAATAAGTACTTTGTAAGTTTTGGCAAATAAGAATATACGGAATATTAAAAATTTAGAGCATGAGAATACGTACTTTATGTTTGGTATTGGGTATATTGTTGTCGGTTGCAGTGGTGAAAGCCGACGAGGAAAGTTTGTGGCAGCTGGAAGCTGTTGATATTCATGCGCCGTATGCTCCGGCTCCGATGGCCAATGGAAGTATTGGTATTTTGCCCCAGAAGGAGCCTTTTAAAGTAGAGCACGTTATGCTGAATCATGTTTTTGATGCAGCTGCTCCTCATGTGGTGAGTCGAGTGATGAGAGGAATTAACCCCTTCTGTTTATCGGTAAAAATAGATGGAGAAGCGGTTGATACGTCGAACATATCCAGTTGGCATCAGATAATAGATATGCGCCGTGCCATACATCGTACCGACTTGTCTGCATTGAACAAGGCAAATATTTCTTATGAATTATGTGCATTACGTAATTTGCCATATGCTGGTTTGATTCATGTAAGGATTCAGGCTCGTAAAAATATGATGCTCGAAGTCCGTTCTGCGATGGATATTCCTGATGATTATGCCAAATCTGCAGTCCGTTATCGAGAGATGGAGGCTGAGGGGCATCCTATGTACATGCTCGAATCGGATGCAACTTCCCGTTGGGGTTATCGTCGGGTGGCTGCTACTTCTTCTTTCCTTTTCGAAGGTAACCTAATAAAACCAATATATGATGAGGCAACTCATGAACTTTATTTTTCACTTTCGGTTAAAGAAGGAGAAACATTTTGTTTTTCTTTGATTGGAAGTGTTTGCTCTTCTCGTGATTTCCTTGATCCTTTTAATGAAGCGGAGCGTCAGGTAATTTATGCGATACACGAAGGTCGGGATGCTTTAATGCAGGCCCATTATCGTTTGTGGAATGAACTGTGGCAAAGCGATGTGCGTATAGAAGGTGATGATAATGCACAGCGTATTGTTCGTTTTGCCTTATTCAATTTGTATGCTTCGTGTCGTGCTGGAAGTAGGTTGAGCATACCACCGATGGGGCTTTCGTTACAGGGATATAATGGACATATTTTTTGGGATACAGAGTTGTGGATGTATCCTCCTATGCTTTTATTGAATCAGGATATAGCCCGGTCTATGCTCGATTATCGGTTCGATCGCCTCCCTGCTGCTCGTAAGAAAGCACTATCTTATGGTTATCGGGGAGCTATGTTTCCATGGGAAAGCGATGATTCTGGTGAAGAGGCAACTCCAACTTTTGCTTTAACCGGACCGTTTGAACATCATATTACAGCTGATATAGGAATTGCCTGTTGGAATTATTATTGCATAACTCATGACATGCATTGGTTGCAACGTGAAGGTTATCCGCTGCTTAAAGAGATAGCTGATTTTTGGGTAAGCCGTTCTTCTTATAATCCCGATGGCTCGTATTCTATTCACAACGTAACAGGGGCCGATGAATATGCAAATGGGGTGACTGATAATGCCTTTACAAATGGTGCAGCTTCACTTGCTTTACAGTACGCTTGTCGTGCTGCTGAAGTTTGTGGTGAGAAAATTCCTGAAGCGTGGCGGAAAGTTGGAGAAAATATCCGCATTTTACAGTTTGAAAATGGTGTAACTCGTGAACATGCTACTTATAAAGGAGAGATGATAAAGCAAGCCGATGCCAATTTGTTGGCTTATCCATTAGGTTTAATAACAGATGAAAAGCGGCAGAAACAAGATTTGGAATATTACGCTGAGCGTATAGACCAGAAAGACGGTCCTGCCATGTCGTATTCTGTTTATTGTGTTCAGTATGCTCGTATGGGAGAAGCTGGCAAAGCTTATGAAATGTTCCGCCGTTGTTATGAACCAAATTTGAGAGCACCTTTTGGAGTTATTTCGGAAACTCCGACAAGTAACAATCCTTATTTTATGACTGGAGCAGGAGGTTTACTGCAGGCTGTGCTGAATGGTTTCTGTGGATTGCAGATTACAGATAATGGCATCGTGCAGCTCCCTTCAGTACTTCCTCCTCATTGGAAGCGGATAGTAGTTACTGGAGTAGGTCCCGGTAAACAAACTTATATCAGAGAAAGGTAAGATATGCACGAGATAGAAGAGGCGTTTATTGAAAAGCTGCGTAAAGGTGATGAGAAGAGGAAAATTTCCTATGAAGGATTTCGAATTTATTTTCTCGATGTTTTTGATAGATGATAACTCCTCATTTTTAATTCTTGATATAGAATAAAGTTACAACAACGAGGGACGGTATATTCCTTTGATTATTGGTATTAAAAAAGCCTTTGAATAAAAAATAAGAAAAACTCATAGATGAACTTATTGGTATTGCTCTTAAAATACACTTTTGTTAATTGCTTAATCAATAACAGTTATAGGTAAAATGAATTTTAATTCTTATTTTTGAATTAAATAAATAACGTTTGTATGAATAAGATTAATCAGTTTCTTGTAGCGTGTTCATTGTGTGCTTTTCCTGTTATAGGACAGGCTCAGCAGGACACTTCCTATTTTGTAAAGCATTTGCAGTTTTCTGGAAATGAAAGCATAGATCAGAAAGTAGCGATGGCAGCCCGTCTGGTTCCTTCTCCGCAGCAGTTAGCCTGGCAGCAGATGGAACTGACGGCTTTTTTGCATTTTGGAATTAATACATTTACCGGTCGTGAATGGGGAGATGGTACGGAAGATCCTTCTTTGTTTAATCCGACGGAACTGGATGCTGACCAATGGGTACGCACCTTGAAAGAGTGTGGCTTCAAGATGGTACTTCTTACAGCCAAGCATCACGACGGCTTCTGCCTGTGGCCGACAAAGACGACATCTCATTCGGTGGCTTCTTCTCCGTGGAAGAACGGCAAGGGTGACGTGGTACGTGAACTTCGTGATGCATGTACCAAGTATGGCATGAAATTCGGTGTATACCTGTCTCCTTGGGATCGTAATGCTTCCTGCTACGGTAATTCTCCTGAATACAATAAGTTTTTTATCGAACAGCTTACAGAGTTGCTGACCAATTACGGTGAGGTGCATGAGGTGTGGTTCGACGGTGCAAACGGTGAAGGCCCGAACGGAAAGAAGCAGGTGTACGACTGGGATGCCTTTTATAAGACGATTCAGCGTTTGCAGCCTAAGGCTGTGATGGCGATTATGGGGGATGATGTACGTTGGGTTGGCAATGAGAAAGGTATCGGTCGTGAAACAGAATGGAGCGCAACGGTTCTTACTCCGGGTATCTATGCTCGTAGTAACGCAAATAACGAGCGGTTGAATATCACTCAGCAGGCGAAGGATTTGGGCAGTCGTAATATACTGAAGGATGCAACGGAACTTTTCTGGTATCCATCGGAAGTGGATGTATCGATTCGTCCGGGGTGGTTTTGGCATGAAGAGGAAAATGCAAAGGTGAAGAGCCTGAAAGAACTGTCGGATATTTATTTTCAGTCAGTAGGCTATAATTCGGTCCTTTTGCTGAATATACCTCCCGACCGCCGGGGTTTGCTGAACGAAGCAGATGTAGCCCGTTTAAAGGAATTTGCAGCTTACCGCCGTCAGGTCTTTTCGGATGATAAGATTCAGAACGGTAATGTTTCGTGGACTGCTTGTGCGGGTGAATCCCGTTCCTATGCTGTTCGTCCGGAGAGTCGGCTGAACGTGGTTCA
>OOAG01001448.1_pt1 | contig 17658 bp, 15 predicted proteins | sample 1671461 | NCBI WGS metagenome assembly OOAG01 (sample SAMN06348159, study PRJEB24527) | human gut metagenome | biome: human gut; feature: ankylosing spondylitis patient; material: feces | host: Homo sapiens | place: China | collected 2015-10 | reverse complement strand
TTTTTTTTTTTAATGATACGGCGACCACCGAGATCTACACTCTTTCCCTACACGACGCTCTTCCGATCTTGATTCTTACCGGTGCGCCATCGCCAAGCGGTAAGGCAGGGGACTTTGACTCCCCCATCGTAGGTTCGACTCCTGCTGGCGCAACTGAAAAAGAACCCGCAGGGGGCCTGGGCGACAGGTTCCATGCGGGTTTTCTTTTTGTGAAAAGGAGGTTGTTTGTGTGAACGAAGAAAATTCTCTGCTGACCGGGGCGGTGCGGCCTGCGCTGCTGCGGTATGCGCTGCCCATTATCCTGAGCATGGTGGCAACACAGTTTTACGCCGTGGCCGACACCATGATCATCGGCCTGCGGCTGGATGCCGATGCGCTGGCGGCAGTGTCCAACGCTTCCACGGTGCTGATGATCTTCCTGTTCATCTCCGGCGGCATGGAGCTGGGCGGCGGTCTGCTGGTGGCGGCGGGCAAGCCCACTGCCACAAAGCATGAGATGACAGAGCTGCTGTACAACCTGCTGTTCGTGGATGAGGTCATCGCCCTGTTGACCACGGCAGTGGGCTTTGTGACCCTGCCGGCTCTGCTGCGGCTGATCAATACGCCTGCGGAGATCCTGGATACCGCTGTGCTCTACGGGTGCATCTATCTGATGGGGCTGCCATTTCTGATGCCCTACGATCTGAGCAAGGAGTGTGTCATGGGCTGCGGCGATTCCAAAACGCCGCTCAAGGTCATTGTGGCTACCAGTGCGATGAACATTGTGCTTGACCTTGTTCTGGTGGGGCCCTTCGGGGTAGCCGGTGCAGCGGCTGCCACAGCGGCGGCGCAGGTGGCGGGCGCGGTCTACATGGTGGCATTTCTGCGCCGCACCCAGATGGATGCGGCTTTCTCGCTCCGGATGCTCAAGGCGCGCTATGCCAGGGATATTTTCCGGCTGTCAGCCCCCAACAGTATTCAGCAGGCCAGCGGCACCATCATCACCACGGTCAAGCAGGGGCTGCTGGGCGGCCTGGGTGTGGAAGCCATTGCGGGTTTCTCCTGTGCAGGCAAGCTGTCCAGCCTGTTGATGATGCCGGTGTTCGGCTTTGTGCAGTCCACAGTGTTCTTTATTGCGCAAAACACAGCCGCCCTCCAGCCGGGCCGTGTAAAAGAGGGCCTGCGGGAAGGGCGGCGGATCTTGTTGGTGTATTCGCTTGGGGTGGTGGCGGTCTGCATCGGCCTGCGGGGACCGCTGCTCCGGCTCTTTACCACCGACCCGGCAGCAGCCAGCTATGGCTGCACCATGCTGGCCTTTGAGTCGGTGACCTGCCTGTTTGTGGCACAGAAGCATCTGTTCGAGGCCCGTCTGCGCGGTGCCCAGAAGATGGGGCTGTATCTGGCCTCCAACCTGGGGCAGATCGCCCTGAACCTGCTGGCCTGTGTGATCCTTGTACCCCGCATTGGTTTTGCAGGCTTCTGGATGTCCAGCTGGATCAGCGCGCCCATCGGAATGCTGCTGGCAGCGGTGCTGGCGAACCTCTCAGGCACTTCGCACCAGCTTCCCTAATAGAAGAGGTGGCATCCCGCAGGGATGACGGAGAGGCTCAGCTGATCACCTCATACTGAAAATACTCACACTTGACCTTGCTGCCTACCTCGATCTCGGGCGGCAGCAGGGCCAGCGCAACGGGATTCAGCTCGTCGCTCTCAATGTCGGTGCGGCGCAGGTTGACATAATCGCCGTCAAAGCTGACGACCTCGTAATACCAGGGGCCCATAGGATACCTTCTTTCAGTTGAGCTTTTCTTTGAGCTGCCGCTTCTTGGAGCGGCGGCTTTTTTAATGCTTCCGTTTTTTCTTTTCGTCCCAGGCAAAGTATCCGGCGTAGAGCAGGAACGCGGGCAGGGCGGCAAGGGTGACGGTTCGGCTCAGGCGGATGCCGTCCGGCTGATAGACAAAGTCGATGGTGACCGTTCCGGCGGGGCAGAGGACGGCCATCAGGCCCTCGTCCACCCGCAGGATCTCGGTCTCCTGCCCGTCCACATAGGCCGTGAAGCCGTCATCGTAGGGCACGGAGAAGAACATCAGGTTTGCCCTGTCCAGCGTGGCCTCAGCGTGGAAGCCTGCGCTGGTCATCTCAAAGGCGGTGCAGGCAGAGGCCCGGCGGTCGGCGCAGTCCTGAGTGTAGCGGGTGTAGGTCAGATCGTTGAGCTCTGCCGTGGGCAGGGGCGTGAGGTACTGCCCGTAGGCCACCGCATCCTCCTCAGTGAGCACCAGTGCCCGCATGAGCAGGTTGGAGCGGGTGGGGGTCACGGTGTCCTCGTACTGGGTCTCGGTGAGATAGTAATCGTAGGTGAAGCCCATGGGAACGTAGTTCTGGTTCTCGTAGAGAACATAGCCGTCCAGGGTATCGTAATACGCCCAGCCCTCATCGGCTTCGGCGTGGAACTGCTCCTGATGCGCAAGTGTGGTCAGCAGATATCTGACGCTGAGCAGGCCGCGCAGAGCATAGTTGGAGAGCTCGGGCTGACTGCGCACATCCCGCTTGACCCCCAGTGCCGGGTAGAAGCTGAGGATGCTGGGAGCGGCGGTGCTGCCGAAATATTGCAGGCAGCTCTTGTCCAGCCACAGGCCCAGATTGTCATGGGTCTTGTAGGTGTCAATGCGCCAGTCCCCCTCGGGCAGATCCTCCTTCAGGGCCAGCGCGTTGATATACTGCTCCACAAGGTCACTGTCGGTGTTCCACTGGCCGAACTTGCCAATGCCGATGTGGACGATGCCGAACAGGCAGCTGAACGCCAGCACGCCGGCCAGCAGGCGGCGGGCAAAGACCCTGCGCTGCTGCCAGCGCCTGCAGATGCAATGGTAGACGGCCAGCCCGCCCAGACCAAAGGCAAGCACGGCGCAGTACTGGCCCGGATTCTGCAGCACGCCCAGGCTCCACTCCTTGGTGGTGGCATCCTGCACGGGCACCAGTGCAAAGGCCAGCGTGGCGATCATCACAAAGGCAATGCTCCGGGCGGGGCGGGTGAGGTCGAGGCTGGGGTCCTCCCACGCGCTCACCGTCATGGCAGCAAGGATGAGCACGGGCATATAGAACCACCGGGCATAGTAGCTGGAATTGAGGGCATAGAACGCGCTGTTCAGGATGGGAACCAGCGCGAACACCATACAGACGGCAATGATCCGCTTTTTGCTGTCGCCCTGCCGGGAGCGCCAGTAGGCGACCACCCCGGCCAGACTGCACAGAGGCAGATAGGCTGTCATGCTGGTCCATTTGATGATGCCCTCAGACCAGATGGAGGTCATATAGGGGGAATCCGGGGGCAGCACCCAGCTCAGCAGAATGGCCAGATACTGCTGGGGCTTGGAGTAGGTCAGAAAACCCCAACCGGAGGAAAGGTCGATGGTGCGCGGGTTCTGCAGCACGCTGAGGACAGTGGGCCAGAGCACCACAAAGCCCAGTGCAACGCCCAGCAGGCTCTCAAAGGCCAGCTGACCGAAGAGGCGGCGCGTGAGCCGGAACTCCCCGGCGGAGAGCTTGCAGACGAAGTAGATGACGAGGAAGAGCACCTGCCCCACAAAGAAAAAGTAGTTGTTGAGCAGGTTCACCGCCACCCAGAAGGCGAACCATCCGTGGCGGTGCTCGTAAATGGTCTCATCCAGTGCCCAGAGCATCCAGGGGAAGAGGGCCAGCACATCGATGAAGTGGTTGAAGAAGATGTTGTACAGCCCCCAGCCCGAAAAGGCGTAGAGGACCGCACCCAGCACCGCAAAGTTCGGGTCTTTGACGTAGCGGCGCAGGTACAGATACGCGCCGCCGCCCGCCACCGCGAACTTGAGCACCAGCAGCGGCACCATGAGGTAGGGAAGCCAGTTCTGCGGGAAGAGCAGGGAAAACCAGAAGAAGGGGGAGCCGTACAGGTAGAACGAATAGGCGTTCATGGTTCCGCTGCCCAGGTCAGTTGCCCAGGAAAAGGTGTTCTTCACGCCTCCGTATCCGGCGGGGTAGCCTGCCCCCTTGAGAAAGCCGTTCATGTAGCGGTAAAAGCTGATCTGCTGGCTGTTGAAATCGCCTGCATAGTGGAAAAAGCCGCCGTCCAGCAGATAGAACGGCAGGAAGATGAGGGCGGCTGTCAGGGCGCAGAGCCCCACGGTGAGCCAGAACTTATCCTGCTTCTGCCCCAGCATCCGGGGCGAAGAATGAAATGCAGTCATGCGTCAGTCCTCTTTTCAGTATCGGAAATTTCCCGCTTACGGGAACGGCACCTCGCGGGTGTCATCGGGGTCCTGCGCGGCCCTGCGCTGCTGCTCGAACACCGCGTCGATGAGGGTGTCGAGGTCAGAGAGGCGGCTCAGCTCACAGCAGTAGCGCCGCAGGCTGGCGGCCCCCTTCAGGCCCTTCATGTAGTGCATGGTCTGGGCCCGGGCCTGGGGCATGGCAACGAACTCGCCCTTCTGCTCCACCATCTCCTCCACCTGCCGGCGCAGGGCGTTCATCCGGGCCTGCAGGTTCGGCTCCTTGGGGGCGGGCAGGCCCTCCAGCGCGGCGTTCACCCGCTCAAAGAGCCAGGGGTCGCCCAGAGCAGCCCGGGCGATCATCACGCCGTCGCAGCCGGTCTCCTCCACCATCCGCACAGCATCCTCGGCGGTGCGGATATCGCCATTGCCCAGCACGGGAACGTGGACAGCATCCTTCACCGCCGCGATGATGGACGGGTCGATGCCCGGGGTGTACATCTGTTCCCGGGTGCGGGCGTGGACGGCGATGAGCACCGCGCCCGCCTGCTCACAGGCCTTGGCACACTCCACGGCCGTGACGTGCTCCGCGTCCCAGCCCTTGCGCATCTTCACGGTGACGGGGCGGGAGGTGTTTCTGACCACTTCCTCCACAATGCGGCCGCAGCGGTCGGGGTCAAGCATCAGCTTGCTGCCTGCCCCGCCCGAGACGATCTTGGGGGCCGGACAGCCCATGTTGATGTCCAGAAAATCGAACGCGTACTGCTCCACGGCGGCAGCGGCCTGCCCCATGATCTCGGGCACTTCGCCAAAGATCTGCACGCCGTAGGGGGCACCGTTGGGTTCGGCCTTGAGCAGGCTGACGGTTTTGTGGTCGCCGTATACCAGCGCCCGGCTGGACACCATCTCACTGACGGTAAAACCGGCTCCGTGCTGGGCCATCAGCCGCCGGGCCGGGGCATCGGTAAAGCCCGCCATGGGGCCGAACACTGCCCGGTGGGGCAGGGAGATCTCCCTGATCTTCAAAGGGGTGTTGAAAGGTTCCATGATACTCCTTAGCGCTATCTGATTTAGTTGATAACATGATAAAATTTGGATTATAAGTATACCATATTTCTGGCGGCAGAACAAGAAGCGGAACATCTTTCTTGTCAGCGCGGAATTTTTCCGGTATACTGGGGGACAAAAGGAGGAGCGGCTGGAACACGGCAGCCAGCTGCACAAAAGAGATGGAATACAGAACATGGAAAAAGCAGAACGGCGCAGGGGAGAGCATCCGCACCTCCCTGCTGGGCTATGGCTGTATGCGTTTCCCCACCACACCGGAGGGAGCCATTGACGAGCCCCGGGCCGAAGCGCTGCTGAACGCCGCGCGGGATGCGGGCGTGAACTATTTTGACACCGCCTACCCCTACCACGGCGGCCAGAGCGAGCCTTTTGTGGGCAGGGTCATTGCAAAGTGGCCCCGGGAGAGCTTTTATCTGGCCACCAAGATGCCGCTGTGGCAGTGCGGGAGCCTGGAGGAGGCCCAGCATATCTTTGAAGAGCAGCTCCGGCGGCTGGGCGTGGAATACATCGACTTCTACCTGCTGCACTCCCTGCACGCCGCCCGGTACGACCGGGCCAAGGAAATGGGCATCGTGGACTGGCTGTGGGAGCAGAAAAAGCTGGGCCGCATCCGCAGCTTCGGCTTCTCCTGCCACGACAACGCGGCGGGCCTTGAGCACATCCTGCGGGATCAGCCCTGGGATTTCTGCCAGCTGCAGTATAACTATCTGGACACCGATGACCGTGCCGAGGAGATCTCGGGTGACCGCGGCTATCAGCTGACCGAGGAGCTGAACATCCCCCTCATCATCATGGAGCCCATCAAGGGCGGTACGCTGGCAAACCTGCCCCCGGAGGCCGAAGCACCCCTCAGGACCCTGCGGCCCGAGGCCTCGGATGCCTCCTGGGCCCTGCGCTGGGTGGGCAGCCACCGGAACGTCCATGTGATCCTCTCGGGCATGAGCGCCGAGGATCAGCTCACGGATAACCTGGCCACCTTTGCCCGCTTTGAGCCGCTGACCGCTGCCGAGACCGCCGCAGTAGAGCAGACCGCCGTCTTCCTGCACAGCCGCATCAAGATCGGCTGCACCGGCTGCCGGTACTGTATGCCCTGCCCCATGGGGGTGGACATCCCGGACAACTTCAGCATCTGGAACAAGCTGGGGATGTTCGGCCAGCCCGAGGCCATCAAGCACCAGTGGGAAGCCCGCTTCCCCGATGCCGAAAAGGCCAGCCACTGCGTCCGCTGCGGCAAGTGCGAGGCGGCCTGCCCCCAGCATCTGCCCATCCGCAATGCGCTGGCCCAGCTGCAGCAGGAGCTGGATCGGCTGTAATATGCATCAGAAAAGCCACCGGCAAAAACCGGTGGCTTTTTTCTCTTATTCGCTCCACTCCATCCCGATCTTATCCAGCATCGCGCGGCGCTCAGGGGTGAGCTTGGGGTCGTGGGCGGTATCCCACTCCCGCATCCGGCGGAGCCAGTCGCCCAGGCAGAAGCCGGTTTCGTCGGATTTGTAGTTGGCGGCGGCGTGGAGGTTGCCGTGTGCCTTGTAGTAGGCCTTTGCCTGCTGATAGGCGGTTCCCCACTTGGCATCCCGGGCATCCCACACCATGCCGATGCTGTTCAGCTTTTTGATGTGGGCGGGCGTGACCTGATAGGAATCCGGGCGGTTCTTGCGGGCTGCACGCAGGTTGGAGATCCACACGCCCAGCCGGACACCGTCGCTGTCCACATAGCTGGCGGGGACCAGCAGATGTTTGTACTTGCGGGCGTAACGGGCGGCACTGCGGAAGTTCCGCTCCCAGTTGGCCTCGCGCACGGTGCCGTGGTCAGCAGCGGGATCACTGGGGCGGCGCTCGCCCTTGAACAGGGTGCGCAACAGCTTGCGGCGCTCGCTGCTCAGGGCGCTGCTGCCGGAGTTCAGGGCCTGCCGCTGGCGGTTGACCCAGCTGCCCAGCCAAACGCCGTCGGCGGTCTTGTAGACAGAGGGAATCTCCAGATCGCCGTGCTCTGTCTTGTAGGCCAGAGCCAGATCATAGCGCTCCTGCCAGGGGTCGTACTTTTCCCACACCATGCCCAGCTTGTCCAGCAGGGCCTTGCGCTCAGGGGTGACCCGGGCGCTGGAGCGGTCCGGGTTCAGGTAGGCATAGCGCTGGCGCGCCACCCACTTGCCCAGCAGTACTCCGTCCGGCGTGACATACTCCGAGGGGACGTTCAGGTTGCCGTGCTCATGGTAGTAGGCGGCGGCAACATCGTACAAGGACATCCACTTGCGGTCGTTGCGGTTGGTCCAGTCCATGCCCAGAGCGTCCAGCCGCTCCACCTGTTCCTGAGGCAGCTCGCCTGCCTTGTGAGCGGCGCGCTGGGCCCCCAGCCAGACCCCCAGACCGAAGCCGGAGGGCGTTTCGTACTTGATGGGCACTTCCAGATCGCCGTGTTCCAGATAATACTGGGTGGCGGCGGCATAGTTCTGCTCCCACAGATCGTTGGAGGTGCTCCACACCATGCCGATGGCTTCCAGCCGCTCGATGCGGTTCTGGGTCAGGTTGCCGCCCAGATAGCGCTGGCGGTTGTAGACGATCCATTCGCCCAGTGCAAAATCATTTTTATCGCGGTAGCGCACCGGCACCAGCAGGTCACCGTGCTCGGTGCGGTATTTCTGTGCGGAGGCAAAGCCCTTTTCCCAGGCAGCTTCCAGCCGGTGGTTCCAGCGGATGCCCAATTTTTCCAGCTTGGCGGCCTGCTCAACTGTCAGGCGGCCCGGGCGCTGCCCGGCCTGTACCTGCCGCTGGAGCTCGAGCCACTTGCCCACGGGCACGCCGCTGTGGATGGTATAGCTCCGGGGCAGCTCCAAGGTGCCCTCTTTGACGGCGGCATCGGCGGCAGCTTGACACAGAACCTCCCAGCGGGCCTCCATCTCCCGGCGCAGCTTGCCATACAGGCGGTAGGTCTGCTGCATGGGGCGCTCCTGCCGGAAGCCCGGCGTTTTGCTGCCGGCCCTGGTCATGGCCTCGGTGCAGTCACGCTGCAGGGTGCGGCCGTTGCCCAGCCCCTCGAACTGCGCCACAAGGTCGAACACCGGCACGCTGCGGCTGCCTGCAGCCACCAGCGCGCGGCAGAGCATCTGCTTGAAGGTGGACATCAGGCTGGACTGGCGCACCAGAATGACCCCGGCCAGCCCCTCCAGCGGTTGCTGGACTCCCGGCGCGTTGACGCAGAGCAGGACCTTGGGGCCGGGGGCTGTATCGGAGAGGAAAGTCTCCACGGCGGCAGAATCCGCAAAGCAGGCGTGATCTGCAGCGTAAAAGCGGACGGCAGAGTCCACAGTGCGCAGCAGCTGTTCCAGCTCCGTGCCCAGTTTTTCCTGATAGGCGGCGGATTCAAACAGGACCAGATAATGGCCGCTGGTATCGCTGAGCAGGCGGGGCAGCAGAACGGTCAGGTTCTCCACCTGACGCAGAGACCAGCTCAGCTCTTCATATTGAACGCGCAGGGAGGTGTCGCCCTTGGGCATACACAGGTTTTTGATCCGGGCGCGCAGGGTGGCCAGCTCCTCCTCCTGCGGCCAGAGCAGGGCTGCATAGGCCGAGGGCACCGGCATGGTCCCGGCGGCCATGGCCTCGGCCACAGTCATGTGGGAGACGATGCAGTCGGCAAACAGCTCCTGCGCGGCGGCGCAGACGGGGGCACCGTTGGGAACACCCAGCCCCAGCACCTTTGCCTGGGGGCACATCCGCAGCAGCTTCTGCACCGACTGTGCCCAACACACGGCGCTCAACTCATGGTAGCAGTCCAGCACGACGCAGCCGGGTTTCTGCTCCCCCAGCCGCACCCACTGCTCCGGGGTGGCGGCGGCCAGCTTTTCGCAATCACAGAAGCGGACATTGCCGGGCAGGGTGCCGCCGTTGTAGCGTGTCAGCTCTGCCTGCCGCAGGGCCAGACGCTGTGCACCGGCCACCAGCCAGAAAAAGGTGGTCTGGGGGTGAGCCTCCACCACCTTCCAGGCAATACAGCTTTTGCCGGTGCCGGTGGGATGGAACACGGCGGCCCGGTTCAGGGTCTCCAGAGACTGTACAGCTTTCTGAAAAGCGGCTTCGTTGACGGGATTCAGGGTCATCGACATGGTGGTAGTGTCCTCTCCGAGTTGCATGTTTGACATCGTTGGATACAACGAAAATATTTCATAGAATTAGTTTATCGCAAAAAACATTTTTCTGTCAAGCCCTTTGAAGAGAATTTAGGGCAAAACTTGGGAAAAGGATAAAAATATTCTGGAACCTGTGGCCGGAACCATGAACTTTGTGCGCAGCAACGGGGATACTGAAAGTGGAAATGCGTCCCGGAGCGGAGAGAAAGTATGACCTATGGCAGGAAGAAGGCTTCTTTTGCCCCGGCAGAGCTGCCCGGGCTGCACCGGGGAGATCCGGGCAGGAGGGCTGCTGCGGGGCATCCAAGAAGCATTTCATCTTTGCGGTCAAAAAAATGAAAAATTCCCTCTTGACTTTATGAAAATAAAGCGTATAATGCAATCAACAAACCGATGAGGCGGAAGAGAACCTGCAAGCGCACTTACAGTGAGCCCGAATGGTGAAAACGGGCAGAGAGCGGGGCAGAGTTCGTGGGCCGCCGAGGGCCGGGCGAACAGGGCAGTGCCTTTAGTAGCTTGGGACGGAAGCCTCCGTTACAGGGCAGGGGAGTGTTGGCTCTCCGTTGAGGGGCTCCTGCAGTTTTCCATGGTGGGAAGACGAGCGGAGCAAGCAAGGTGGCACCGCAGATTCGAATTTCTCGACTCTGTCCTTGTGGTTGAACACACAGGGACGGGGCCGTTTTTATTTTACCCGTTCCGCAGGTGGAGCGGGTTTTATTTTTTGGGCCGCCCGCTCCGGGAAAGGAGCAACCGCTATGAAAACCATGAACATGATCTCCCGCCGCAGCTTCCTGAAGGCTGCCGCCGCAGCCGCTGTCGTATCCGCACTGGGCCTGACCGGCTGCGGCTCCTCCGGCTCTTCTGCCGCAGCATCCAGCACCGCTTCCAGCGCTGCCGGTTCCGCTGCCGCCGCTTCTGAAGCAGGCCAGACCTTTAAGGTGGGCATCGTCAACTATGTGGATCATGCATCCCTGAACCAGATCGTGGCCTCTGTTGAGAGCCGCCTGGATAAGGTGGGCGCGGAGAAGGGCGTGACCTTCGACTATGCCGATTACTACGCCAACGCCCAGGCTGACCAGTCCAACCTGAACCAGATCGGTGCAGACCTGGTGGCCGACGGGGTGGACGTGATCGTGGCCGTTGCCACCCCCACAGCGGCCACCATGCTGGCCGCTGTGGAAGATACCGACATCCCTGTGGTCTACTCTGCCGTCACCGACCCTGTTTCCGCCGGGTTTGACGGGGAGGAGGGCATCACCGGAACCTCCGATGCCCTGAACACCGAGGCCATTATGAACCTCATCACTGCAATCAACCCCGACATCGACACCATCGGCCTGCTGTACGACCTGAGCGAGGATTCCTCCACCCAGGCCATCGCCGATGCCAAGGCGTTCTGCGACAGCAAGGGCATCAAGTACATTGAAAAGAACGGTACCACCACCGCTGAGGTGCAGATGGCTGCCGAGGCCCTTGTGGCCGCCGGTGTCAAGGCAGTGTTCACCCCCACCGACAACACCGTGATGACCGCCGAGCTGTCCATCTATGAGACCTTCCTGGAGGCAGGGATCCAGCACTTCACCGGTGCGGACAGCTTTGCTTTGAACGGTGCTTTTGTGGGCTACGGCGTGGATTACGTCCAGCTGGGCGAGGCCACCGCCGATATGGTGGTGGAGCTGCTCTGCGGCGGCAAGACCCCCGCAGACCTGCCCTACCAGACCTTCGATAACGGCATCGTCACCATCAATACTGAGAGCTGTGAGGCACTGGGCCTTGACCTCGACACCGTCAAGGAAGTCTTCAAGCCCTATTGCACCGAAATTGTGGTAGTGACCACGCAGGAGAATTTCTAAAAAGGAGTACATCAACCATGCTGGCGAGTATCTTTTCGCTCAACGTGATCCAGACGGCGCTGGAGCTGGGCTGCATTTACGGTCTGGTGGCGCTGGCGCTGTTTCTGAGCTATTCGATCCTGAACATTGCAGACCTGTCCACCGATGGCTGCTTCACCCTTGGCTGTGCCGTGGCCTGCCAGGTGGCGCTGACAGGCCACCCCATCCTGGCCCTGTTCGCGGCCATGGCAGCGGGTGTGTGTTCGGGCTTTGTCACCGCCTTTTTGCAGACACGTCTGGGCGTTGAGAGCATCATGGCAGGCATCATCGTGAACACCGGTCTGTACACCATCAATCTGGCGGTCATGGGCTTTTCGTCCACGATGTCCCTGGTCAAGACCGATACGGTATTCTCGCTGGCAAAATCCGCGCTGGCCTTTACGGGCGGCTGGTATAAGCTGGTCATCGCGGCAGCAGTCATTATGCTCGCCTGTGCCGCCATGGTGGGTTTCCTGGGCACCCGGCTGGGTCTTTCCATCCGCGCCACCGGCGACAACGCTGCCATGGTGCGGGCCTCCAGCATCAACCCGGCCTTCACCATCACAGTGGGCCTGTGCATCTCGGGCGCGCTGACCGCCCTTTCCGGCGGCCTGCTGGCCCAGTACCAGAAGAGCAGCGACATCAACGTGGGCACCGGCATGGTGACCATCGCGCTGGCTTCCCTTATCATCGGCGAAACGCTGGTGGGCAAGCGCACCATGGTGCGCCGGGTGCTGGGCGTGGTGTTTGGCAGCTGCCTGTATCGCTTTATCGTGGCCGTAGCCCTGCGCTTCAATGTGCCCGCCGCTGCCATGAAACTGGTGAGCGCCCTCATCGTGGCTGTGGCCATCTCGATGCCCGCCATCCGGGCAAAGTTCGCCTTTGAGCAGCGCAAGCACAATGCCCGGAAGGAGGTGCACTGAGATGGAAAAGCTGGAACTGAACAATCTGCACAATACCATTAACCCCGGCACCGTCAACGAAAAAGTGGCCCTGAACGGTGTGAGCCTGCACATGGAGGCAGGCGACTTTGCCACCATCGTGGGCTCCAACGGCGCGGGCAAATCCACCATGTTCAACGCCATCACCGGCGGTTTCATTGCCGACGAGGGCAGCATCGTGCTGGGCGGGCAGGACATTACCTTTGCGCCCGAGTATGAGCGCAGCAAGGTCATCGGCCACCTGTTCCAGGACCCTCTCAAGGGCACGGCCCCCAATATGACCATTGAGGAAAACCTTGCGCTGGCCTATCTCCGGGCAGGAACCGCCCCCCACGCCATCTTCTCCCGCATCTCCCGCAAGGATAAGGAGCTGTTCCGGGAAAAACTTGCCCTGCTGAATATGGGCCTTGAGGACCGGATGAAGCAGCCGGTGGGCCTGCTTTCCGGCGGCCAGCGGCAGGCGCTGACCCTGCTCATGGCCACCCTCGTTACCCCCAAGCTCCTGCTGCTGGACGAGCACACCGCAGCCCTGGACCCTGCCACGGCGGAGAAGGTGCTGGAGCTGACCAAGAGCATCGTGGCCGAGAAAAAGATCACCTGCCTGATGGTCACCCACAACATGCATCAGGCCCTCGAACTGGGCAACCGCACCCTGATGATGGACGGCGGCCGCATCGTGTTCGATGTCAAGGGCGAGGAGCGCAGTAAGATGACCGTGGACGATCTGCTGGAAAAATTCCGCGAGAACGCCGGTAAGGCCCTGGACAATGACCGCATCCTGCTGAGCAAGGTGGAAGCGGGCAACTGAAAAGAAACTCAAAATACCCTGTCTGGACCCGAAACCGTGTCAGACAGGGTATTTTTGATACAACAAGGAGAAAACGAGATGAAAATAACGATCCGTACCCCGCAAATGCAGGATTATGACCGATTTTCTGCTATTATGGATCAGGTGCAGCAGATGCATGTCGAGTGGCGGCCGGATGTCTACAAACCGGCTAGTCCGTTGATTACAAAAGAGTTGTTTGCTGAGCTCCTGAAAGGGGACAGCTGGTATATTGCCGAGACGGACGGCATCGTTGTTGGTGTTCTGGAAGTCTTCAAGCGCCATGTGGAAGGCCCGGCGCAGGTAACAAAGGATGTTTTGTTCGTCAGTACCATGGCGGTGGAGGAAGCGTACAGGGGCAAAGGCATCGGCCACCAGTTCTTTGAAAAAGTGAAGCAGCTCAAGGCGGAAAAGGGATGTGACACCATCGAGCTGCAGGTGAACGCCAGAAATAAAAAGGCGTATGAGATGTACCGGAACTACGGCTTTACGGAAAAGTCCATCAATATGGAGCTGAAATAAAACGATTGTAATTATCCTTGTATATGTAGTCATAATGTGATACAATGCTTTTGACAGGAGGTGTCACTTATGATGCAGACATTTGTTCGCCCATCCCGTGATCTGCGCAATCACTACGCTGAAATTTCAGAGATGTTGAAAGACCACAATCATGTTATTATCACAAATCATGGTCGTGGGGAATCCGTCCTTATCAACATTGAGGACTACGCCAAGTATGAGGAGTTCATGCACCAGCGGTATGTTGCTGAGGAGCTTGCCAAGGCAAAACAGCAGGCGGCAGACCCCAACACGCAGTGGACAGAGCATGAAAGCGTATGGGAGACGCTCCACGAACAGTATGACGTATAAGATCAAATACCTGCCCCTTGCTGTACAGGACTTGAATGACATTGCCCGGTATTTGTCCGGCTTCTATCCCCAAACGGCCCGCCGCGTGCTGAAAGAAATGCGGGAAAAGATCACAAAGCTGGGGGATACCCCACGGATGTGTGAAGTCTATGCCCTTGACCCGACCTACCGCAAGCTGGTGGCAGACCAGTATCTGGTGTTTTACCATGTCAATGAGAACGTCAAGGTGGTGGAGATCCACCGTGTACTGCGCGGCTCATGGAATTTGCCGCAGTACCTGGAATAAAACAAAGAGCAGAGCGCTCCAGCCAGCTGGCCAGACGCTCTGCTCTTTTTAATGCAATATTCTGAAAACTCAGAACTTACTTCACATACTCAACGGTGTATTCGAAACCATACTCTTCCTGCAGTTTCTTGACGGCAGGCTCGCAGTCCTCGATAAAGCTGGGTGCGTAGACGGAAGCACCGTTGTGGTCCTTCTTGTAGTCCTCCACGATCTGCTGCAGCTTTGCCCAGCCCTCGTTGGCCTTGGCGTTGTCAACAGTGTCGGGGAAGTTGATGATGAATTCACGGTGCTGCGGAATACGAGCTTTCATAAGTGATATCTCCTTAATTGACGATTTGTAGTTTGTTACTTGATTTATACAGAAGCGTAATGCTTTTGTAGATAACGGATAGGCCCTGCTCTGTGCAACCTGCCCTCTATGCACGGCTGCTGCCGGTTTCAGACGGAGAGGTTATACACCTGGCAGGCATTCTCCACCGTCTGCCGGAACACCTGCCCCGGTTTCTCACCCTTGATGCTGGCGATATACTCGCCTACATAGCGGATGAGGGAACTGTCGCAGCGGGTGCCGCGGACAGGTTCCGGGGCCATATAGGGGCAGTCGGTCTCGAGAACGATGCGTTCCAGCGGCAGGGCGGCAATGGCCTTGGCGGCACGCTTGGCACCCTTGAAGGTGCAGGCTCCGCCAAAGCCGATGTAGAGCCCCTGCTCTGCCAGCCAGAGCGCGTCATCGGCGCTGCCGGAATAGCAGTGGACGATGCCCTTGGGCCGGTACTTTTTCAGCAGGGCGTAGACATCGGCGTGGGCGCTGCGGTCGTGCACGATGATGGGCTTGTCCAGTTCCAGCGCCAGCCGGATCTCGGCCTCAAACAGCGCCAGCTGGGCATCCTTGGGCACGGGCCAGTGGTAATCCAGTCCGCACTCCCCCACAGCCACCACCTTGGGGTCCTCGTAATAGGGGGCAAGGGCACGCATCTCTGCGGCCCAGTCGCCGCCGTATACCGAGACAGTAGGGGCGGGGCCTTCCTCGCCGCAATCCTCCGGGGCCAGCAGGCTCTCCGGATGGATGCCGACGGCGGCGTACACCCAGGGATATTTGTGGGCCAGCTCCAGCACCTTGGGCGTATCGCCCGAATGGGTGGCCTGCTCGCACACGCCTACCACCCCTTTGCCGGGCAGACTGTCCAGCAGGGCAAAGCGGTCCGCGTCAAAGGCGCGGGCGCTGTAATGGGCGTGGGTGTCAAAGATGGGGTATTCCATATTACCGGGCACGCTCCTTTTTGGCGGGGGCCTTGTTTACCAGCCAGATGCCGATGCAGACCAGCACCAGCGCCCCCAGATACTGCCATCGGAACAGCGGCTCCCCATTGATGAGGGCGCTGAGCAGGACATTCACCACCGGGTTCACGAACCCGAAGATGGCGATCCGGCTGACGGGGTTGTTCTTCATCAGCAGGGCCCAGACGATGTAGCCCGCGCCGCAGATGAAGGCCAGCGCCAGCAGATCCAGCACGCTGAGCACAGACCAGTGTTCCAGCCGTCCGCCCAGAACAGCGCCCAGCAGGAACAGGGCCGCACCGCCCACGAACAGGTTCACAAAGCAGACGGCAAAGCTGTCTGCCCGGCGGGTGACGGATTTGTTCCAGGGGCCTGCCAGCGTGAAGAGGACAGTGGCAATGAGCATGTAGGCTACGCCCCGGGCGCTGCCGCCGCCGTGGTTGCCCAACGTGGCGATGAGAACGCCCGCAAAGCCGATGCCGCAGCCCAGCGCCTTGGCCGGGGTCATGCGGTCAGCCCTGCCGTAAAGGAAATGGGCGAAGATGACCCCCAGAAAGCTCTGGGTGCTGTTCAGGATGCCCCCAAAGGCACCGGTGAGCAGGGCAACAGCGCTGTAGAAAAAGGCATACTGCGCTGTGGTCTGCCACAGGCCCAATGCACAGCATTCGGCCAGGATCTTCCCTTTGGGCATGGCGGGGAGCCTGCCCTCCAGCAGCAGGCTGCCGCCCAGTACCAGCACACTGCCCAGCATGAACCGCACCCCTGCAAAGCAGAGAATGGAGGCCGTGTCAGCGGTGTCGATGGCAAAGAGCCGGTAACCCAGCTTGATGAAGGGGAAAGCCGAACCCCACATGGCGTTGCAAAGGATGGCGATGATAACGGCAAAAGCCGGTGTGCCGAAAAGCCGGTCCAGCTTTTCGGCGCGGCTCAGCTGTGTCTCCATGGCTCAGTGGATGCGGCTGCCAACGGGGGTGTTGTCGCCGTAGAAGGCGATAGAGCAGCCGCCGTCAGCGGTGTCGGCAGCAAAGATCATGCCCTCGCTGACATACTTGCCCTTCAGCATGGGGCGGGGGGCCAGATTGCAGACGATGCCGATCTTCTTGCCGATCAGATCCTCCGGCTTGAACCACTTGGCAATGCCGGACAGGATGCAGCGCTCACGCTCGCCGTCAAACACGGTCAGGTGGAGCAGCTTCTTGCTCTCCTTCAGGTTCTCGCAGGCACGCACCTCGGCCACGCGCAGCTCCACCTTGCAGAAGGTGTCAAAGTCGATCTCTTCCTCGTGGGTAAAATCAACGGTGCTCTCCTCAGCGGCGGGGGCGGCAGCAGCCTTTTCGGCTTCGGCCTTGGCCTTGTTGGCAGCCTCGGCAGCGGCCTTGCGCTTCTCATCCTCTTCCTTCAGGTGGGCGATCTCCTTGGCCACGTCAATGCGGGGGAACAGGGCATCGCCCTTGTGGACGGTGTAGGTCTCCTGCACGCCGTAAGCAGCCTTGCTCAGGTCGATGTCGGCAGTGGACAGGCCCAGCTGATCCATCATCTTGGGAGCGGTGGAGGGCAGGTAAGCGTTCAGCAGGATGCCTGCCACACGCAGTGCCTCGCACAGATGGTAGAGCACGCTCTCCAGACGGGCCTTGTTGGCCTCATCCTTGGCCAGAGCCCAGGGAGCGGTTTCGTCGATATACTTGTTGGCGCGCTGGATCACGGCAAAGATCTCCATCAGGGCCTGAGGGATGGTCAGGTTGTCCATGTCGGCAGTGACCTTGCCCAGCAGCTCATTGACCATGGTCTCCAGCTCCGTGTCGATGGCCTCGGTGCCAGCGGCCTTGTGGACCGTGCCGCCGAAGTACTTCTCGCACATGGCAACGGTGCGGCTGAGCAGGTTGCCCAGGTCGTTGGCCAGGTCGCTATTGATGCGATTGATCAGGGCCTCGTTGGTGAACATGCCGTCGTTGCCAAAGGGAATCTCACGCAGCAGGAAGTAGCGGATGGAGTCCACGCCGTAGCGGTCGCATAGGACCACGGGGTCCACAACGTTGCCCACGGACTTGGACATCTTGCCGCCGTTCATCAGCAGCCAGCCGTGGCCAAACACGCGCTTGGGCAGCGGCAGATCCAGAGCCATCAGCATGGCGGGCCACAGGATGGTGTGGAAGCGCAGGATCTCCTT
>OOAG01001437.1_pt1 | contig 17749 bp, 24 predicted proteins | sample 1671461 | NCBI WGS metagenome assembly OOAG01 (sample SAMN06348159, study PRJEB24527) | human gut metagenome | biome: human gut; feature: ankylosing spondylitis patient; material: feces | host: Homo sapiens | place: China | collected 2015-10 | reverse complement strand
TCCGTCTTTTTATTTTACAGCGAAAGTGAAGTGAATACAAGGAGGTACAAATCCACATGAACGACTTACAAATCTTTGAGAACCCGGAGTTCGGGCAGGTGCGCACCGTCGAGATCGACGGCACACCTTGGCTGGTGGGCAAGGACGTTGCTGTGGCACTGGGGTACAAGAATCCCGGCAAGGCCATCATCGCCCACGTCGATGAGGAGGACAAGCGGCTTGAGATGCTGCCGCAGGGGGCAGATTCCCAAAATGGGAATGTGTCCCCCTCATCCAAGACCGCCCTCATCAACGAGTCCGGCCTGTACAGCCTGATTTTGAGCAGCAAGATGCCCAAGGCAAAGGCCTTTAAGCACTGGGTCACCAGCGAGGTGCTGCCCGCCATCCACAAGACCGGCGCATACGAGAGCTTCCAGGCCAAGCAGCACATCGAGCAGCTGGAAGCCACCAACACCCGGCTAAACGCCGCCATTCAGGCGGTGAGCAGTGCAAAGCAGCAGCTGGCGGAGGTCATTGATCTGCGGGGCGAATTTATCAAGCTCCGGGATGACCGCAAAGCCCGGTTCATCCAGGCCAAAGCCGATTACTGCAAGATGTGCGACAGCCTGCGGCAGGCCGAGAGCCTGGTGCAGCGGGCACAGGCCACGCTGGACAGCCGCATCGACCAGCTGAGCATCGTAGCCTTTGGCCTGCCGGGCTTTGACGAGATCATGCAGACGGCAATGGAGATTGCCCTGCCGGACAAGAAGGAGGAATGATCTATGGAAAAGACCCCGTTTCCCACCACGCTGGACGAGCTGGAAACCTACCCCCAGCAGACCCTGACCGCCGAGCAGGTGGCGCAGTTCCTGGGCTGCAGCGTGCAGTCCATCCGCAGCCAGGCGCAGATCGACGCCGGAGCCTTGGGCTTCCCTGTGATCCTGTATGGCAGCACCATCCGCATCCCGCGGCTTGGCTTTATCTACTTCATGCGCTATGGCCGCACCAGCGTCCAGAAGCGCAGCTACAAGTAAGGAGAAACCACATGACCACCACAATTATCCCCGCCCGTGAGCGGGCGCAGGCCCCCATCGGCCTGCCGTACATTGCGCCGCTCATGGCGCACGCTTGGTTCCGGTGCGATATCACCGCAGGGTCTGGCATCTACAAGCTGGGCCGAGATGTGGCCGGGCTCAAGTCCGTACCCATCCAGATCTTTGCCAACGGTGAGTGGCACACCGTCGTGGGCTGGGACACCGATAAGCGCTACCCCTCGTGGAAGCGAGGGCTGAATTTGGAAGAGGAGGAAGAGGCATGAGAATCAAATCCACCGTTTTGCAGGTGCTGGCAGCCGCCTGTCTGGGCGCAGGCCTGCTGTACGCCATGGGCATTGAGGGCGGGGCCCAGCTGGGCGGCACGATCACCGACGGCGAGTTCGTCACCGCCATGGTGCTGATTTTGGCGGCCCTTGCCCTGATGCGCATCAGCTTTGCCGTGCAGGACGCCGAGGAGCAGGCCCGCCGGAAAGTCCACAAGGAGCCCCAGAATACCGTGAAGAGCCGGAAGAAGGTGGGCTGATGCTGAAAAAGAAGCTCATCAACCTGCTGTACACTCTGGCGCTCTACGCAAAGGACAAGCTGCTGGACGCCGAAATTTGGGCGCTTAAGTGCACTGTCCGGACGCTTGAGGCACAGGGCAGAATCCTCGACCGTGTCCTTAAGCTCACAAAGGAGGCCGACGCATGACTGCCAAGGAGTACGTCGAGAGCCTGCAGCAGAAGTACGGGCAGCTCTGCCAGCAAGACAGCAATGCTATGACAACGACCCGCTGGGCGTCTGAGCTTTACAAGCTCGAAGCACGAATTGAGGTCTATGTTCTTGTGCTTGAGGACTTGGAAGGTGTGCTGCGGCTCATGGATGACATCCCCCATGGCTGACTTTGTCAACAATGCCTTTTGGTATACGGTCTGGGACGCCAAGAGCGGTGACCTGCTGGCCAGCGGCACGGCTGCCATGTGCGCCCGGCGGCTGGGCTACGCCAGCGCCAACAGTTTTGCCGCTTCCGTCTGCCACTGGCTCAAGGACGGCAGGCAGCACGTCAAGTACATTTGCCAGCGGGAGCTCATCCCGCGCAGCGAGGTGGACAGCCTGCCCCGCACAACAAAAAGGCCCGCCCGTGTTCGCAGCACGGACGAGCCCCATAGGTGATGGTTTGAACACTCCATCACCCCGAAGAATAACACACTTTGGAGGTTTTTACAAGAAAATGCTGACAGAAAACCAAAAATCGCTGCTGGCGTACATCAAAAATGTGCCCGAATGGCACTCCGGCCTGATTTATGAGCAGCTGGCCGCACTGAACAAAGCGGCCGCAGCACTCTCCATGGCCGCAAGTAATCTGGAACGTGGCTTTGCCGACGGAGTCCTGCGCCCGGATCGGTATTATATCTCAGATCCGGACTACCAGAAGGACTGCCGCACCGAGATTCTCGGCCGACCCGCAAGAGAATTGGGCCAGGCACTGGCGGCACTGGAGATTCTCGGCGTTTTATCGGACGCACGCTCCATGGATTTCCAGCACGACGTCCGGTTTTTGCACGATCTTACCTACATCGAACTGGAAAAGCTCTGCGTCAAACATGGTTATACAACGGAGGAACCACAATGAAAGGTATTTTGATCGAGCCGGGCAAGTCCCCGGAAGTCACCACCCTGCCGGACACCCTGCAGGGCATCGAGGCACGTCTGCAGTGCCCCTGTGAGCAGAAAGTGCTGCCCCGTACCCCGGCAGTACTGGTGTACGGCATTTATGGCAGAGGTTTGTGCCGTACATATCGCGGCCAGAACATCTACGGCCCCATCCTGTGCTACGGCTGGCGGAACAACACCCTGCAGCCCCTGAGCAAGGATCTGCAATCTGAAATGCTGGACCGCCTGAAGGACACGGAGGTGCGGGTATGAGCACCTACATCTGCAAGTGTGGGCGGCGGGTAAAAAAGTCCACCAATGCCGACAACACCGGCAATCGTCTGGAAGGGTACGGCCCGGGCCATGAATGCTATGGTTGTCCTTATGTCCTGTCGTGGGGCAATTACGAGTGGAACGAGGAGGCCAAGAGCTTAGAGCAAAAGGCCAAAGGTTATGAATGTCGCATGAGCAAAACGCTTGCTTATGATTCCAGGTTTATCGGCTCCACCAAGGACAAATGCACCTGTTCTGTCGTCAGTCTGGATTTTGATTTTTTGGAGCAGATCAGTTCCTGGGTCAAGAAAACTTTTACATCAGGTGAGTTGACTTGGTACTTTTCTCGAGGCGAGATTCGAGCCACAGACTACTGCCACAATGGCCGCTACCAGTACACGCTGTGCTGTGCTCAAAACAAAAAGGGCATTGCAGCTAAAGCAGCATTGTTTGAACATTTCTTCAACTCGGGCGGCAGCCGCAAGGATATGACCCCGCAGCAGGAAATGGAAAAGGTTCTGGCCGACATCAAAAAGGCAACTCAGGCAAAGGAGAAACTGGAATGTACGACGATGGATTCTGCGGCCCCGTCCGAGAATGCGGACGCTTCTTCTGCGACTGGTGGTGCGCCTTTGACGACTGGAACGACCTTGATGACGAAACCTGCCCATTCAGCCCCGCAAGACAAAACCCCAACCTCCTTCCCGATGAACTCTCTTGCCGCCCCCACCTTTGATTTCTCCGCCCTGGGCGACCTGTCCGGGCAGGCTGCAGAGGCTGACCAGCAGTTCGATTTGCACTATGGCACCGCACAGGACGAGTATCTCATCTCCTGCATCTATCTGGCCCGGGTGCACGCCCTGACGGCCAAGGCTGGCCGCTATGGCGGCGGTACATGGACAAAGTGGTACGAGAGCAAGGGTCTAAGCGAGGGCAGCGCCCGCTCAATGGTCAAAAATGGCGATGCTTTTAAATCCGCAACTGTTGCGGAATTAAAATGCCTGCCGGAGCTGACCCGCAAGGACCTGAACCTGATTGCCCGCTCTGGCTGCGCCGAACAGCTCACCGCAGCCGCCGGGGACAGCCAGCGGGTGCAGGAGCTGCTGGCCCAGATCAAGGCCAAGGATGACGCCATTGCCGCCGAAAAGGAGCGTGCCGACGCCGCAGAGGCCCAGAGGGATGCCGCACAGGCGGACGTGGCAGGGCTGCATGAGCAGAATGACCACCTTCAGCGGAGTTACGATTACGCCAACGAGGCATACAAAGCTGCTGATGCCCAACGGAAGCAAGCGGAAAATGAACGTGATAAGTCCCAGCAGCGCGCCAAAACCGCCGAGGACGCCCTGAAAAAGCAGCCCATCACCGGAGTTGTGGACAAGGACGAAGTGAAGCGGCAGGCGGAGGCTCTGTCCCGCAACGCCGTGCAGGAAGCCCGGCAGCAGGCCGCCGAAGCGCAGGCCCGGCTGCGGCAGTATCAGGAGGACGCCGAAGGGCTGCTTGCCCCGGCACAGGCCTGTGCCCAGCAGGCGCAGTTCATTGCGGACAGCGTGCGGGCCATGTACCTGAACTGGTTTGGCAGCGCCGTTGCCGCCGACGCTTCGCTGGCCCAGATGGGCACCCCTTTGTATGCCGTCTGCGGGGAGATCATGTCCTCGCTGGAAGAAGAAAACACCATCAACCCCACTGCCGCCGGCAGTGAAGAGGACGCGGAACGGGAGGCGTTGTTTGAATGAAATTCGATTACAAAGCATTGATCCGGCTCATGAAAAAGAGCTATAAGGGCGGCGGCATCAAGATCATCCGCACCGAGCGGGTGCTCCGGGACTGCTTTTTCCTGTCCGGTGCCGGCTGGGCCCTGCTGATCCCCAAGGAAAAGTGCCCCGGCGAGGTCACCGGCCAGATCGTCACCTGGCTGGCCGACCTGCCCCGCATCGGGTATGCCGCCTGGGTGGTCAAGGGCTTTGACCCCAAGCCCCTGGAACCCGCAGAGCGGGACCTTGCGATCGCGGACTGCACCGCCCTGACCTACAATCTGGGCATGAAGCCCCTGCCCCTGCGCACCGAGACCGAGTTTCTGGTGCAGCTGGGCAATTTTGAGACCGCCGCTTTTGATCTGGACGCTTTTGCCGTGGTGAGCGGCGGGGCAAATCTGGGTGCCTTTGACCCCGGCGTGATTTTGGCCCGCTGGACGGATGAGGACACCGAGGCATGGTTCTGGATCTGGAACGATATCACCAACGTGCCCGAGATTGCCCGCACGGCGGCAACCGCCTGCCGCGTCTGGCACACGGAAAAGGAGAATTGACATGGTAGAAGTAACTGTCGCCACCCGAGAAAAATCCAAGCTCCGCATTGCGCTGGCCGGCGTGTCCGGCGGCGGCAAAACGCTGGGCGCCCTGCTGCTGGCCTCCGGCATGACCGGCGGGGATTTCAAGAAGATCTGCCTCATTGATACTGAGCACAAGCGCGGCCAGCTGTACGCCAACCGTTCGGATCTGGGCATCGGGGCCTTTTATTACATCGAGCTCGCTCCGCCGTACTCCCCGGCCCACTACAAGGAGGCTGTGGACGCCGCCGTACGCACCGTCGGGCCGGAGGGCGTGGTCATCGTGGACAGCCTGTCCCATGCCTGGAACAGCTCCGGCGGTGTGCTGGAGATCAAGGCCGGCATTGCCGCCCAGCCCAACAAGAACAGCTATACCGCCTGGGACGAGGCCGGCCGCATCCAGAACGATTTCATCAACTACCTGCTGTCGGTCAACTGCCACACCATCTGCACCCTGCGGGTCAAGCAGGATTATGTGCTCACCGAGAACGACCGCGGCAAGCAGGTGCCGGTGAAGGTGGGCATGGCCCCCGTGCAGCGGGACGATGTGGAGTATGAGTTCGACCTGATGCTGAACATCGGCCGTGACCACATTGCCACCGCCAGCAAGGACGTGACCTTTCTGGACGGCCTGAACGCGGTCATCACGCCGGAGCTGGGCAAGCAGCTGGCCGACTGGGCCAACGAGGGCAAAGAGCCGGTGCGCTGCGAAGCCTGCGGGCATCCGGTGTCCGCCACCGGCAAAATGACCCTTGCCCAGCTGGCAGAGTTCACCCGCAAGACCTACGGCAAGTGCCTGTGTGCCGCCTGCGCCAAAAAGGCCGAGCTGGCCCGCCGTGCCGCCGAGAAGGACAAGGAGGCCGCCTATGAAGCCCAGTGACGCCCGTGTCCGGCAGAAAAAGGACCAGCTGCAGCAGGCCCGCAACGCCCGGGGCAAAAGCTGGCAGGACGATTTGCTGGCGGTGCTGGGCGGCATCCCGCAGGCATGGGCAAGGCTCTGGCCCGCCGACTGGGGCGGCCAGCCCTATGACATCGAGGCCACCATCGACGGCCGCAGCTGGGGCATTGAGTGCAAGCACATTGCCAAAGGGAACCTGCCCTTTTCGGCCTTCCGCCCCAACGAGGTGGAGAACCTCTCCCGCAAGGAGGACGCCGGCGGCGTTGCCGTGGTGGCCGTGCGGCGGGACGCCCCTGCCGTGGACTGCTTCTTCCCGTGGTACTACATCCGGGACGCCATCGAGAGCGGCGAACGCGGCAGTGTGAAGCTGGAGGGCCTGCCCACAGACCTGCTGAACGTGCTGGAGGTGGTGCACCCGTGATCTACACCCTAGATGGAGAGCTGCACCTCTCCGATCTGCCCACCCCGCTGCTGCACCAGCTGATCCGGGAGCTGACCGTGCCGAACCCCCGCTACGAGAACGCCCTGCGGCTGGGCCGCCCGGCCTGGAACATTCCCAGGACCATCATGCTGTACGAGATCAAGGGCAACGCCCTCACGCTGCCCCGGGGCATGGCCGAGGAAGTCTGGCGGCAGCGCCCGGCAGGCACCGTGTCCAAAGACAGGACCCTGCGGGGCGAGCCCTGCGCCTTTGAAAAGGCCGGCTTTACCCTGCGGGACTACCAGAAGCAGGCCGTGGACGCCGCCCTTGCCTGCAAATGGTGTCAGGGCGTGCTGGTGGCCCCCTGCGGGGCCGGCAAGACCGAGATCGGCATGGCGCTCATCGCCCGGCTGGGGCGGCCAGCCCTCTGGATCACCCACACGCTGGATCTGGCCCAGCAGGCCAAGGAGCGTGCCCAGCTGCGCCTTGGTCTGGACGACCGGGAAGTGGCCGTGATCTCCGGCAAGAGCAAGCGCCTGGGCACCAAACTCACCATTGCCATCGTGCAGAGTTTGTACCGCATGGAGCTGGACGAGCTGTCCCGCACCGTGGGCGTGGTGATCGTGGACGAGTGCCACCATGTGGTCAACAACCCGGAATCCGCCAGCATGTTTGCCGCGGTGCTGCGGTGCCTGCCCGCCCGGTGGCGGTTCGGCCTGACTGCCAGCGACCAGCGCAGTGACGGCCTGAGTGAGACCATCTTTCAGGTGCTGGGCCCAAGGGTGGCGGTCATCGACCCCGGCCAGCTGGAACAGATCACCATCACGCCCCGGGTGGAGACCGTGCCCACCGCCTTCGTGTACACGCCCCGGGCCAACGAGAGCCCCATCGACTATGTGCGCCTGATGCACCACATGGCAGCGGACGAGGCCCGGATGCACACGGTGGAAACGGTGCTGGACCGTGCCGTCACCGAGGGCACCAGCTGGCTGGTGCTGGCCGCCTCGCTGGCCGTGCTGGAACGGCTGCACCGGTACGCGCTGGACCTGGGCCTTGCGGCAGAGTTCGTCTGCGGCAGCACCAAAAAGGCTGACCGCCAGCAGGCCCTTGCCCGCATGAAGAACGGGCAGGCGCGCATCCTGTTTGCCACCTACCAGCTGGCCAAGGAAGGACTGGACATCCCCCGGCTGGACCGGCTGGTGCTGGCAACGCCCACCCGCAACAAGGTGATCGTGCAGCAGAGCATTGGCCGCATCCAGCGCCCGGCCCCCGGCAAGACCGAGGCGCTGGTGCTGGACATCGTGGACGAAAAGACGCCCCAGCTCCTGACGCAGTACAAGCAGCGCCGGAGCCTTTATAAAAAGATGAACATCACAGAAAAGGAGTAACTACTATGAGCGAACTGAACTATGCAAGCACCCTTGCCGCACTGGATGACGAATTTGCCTCGGCCAGTGCCAGCACCGGCTCCGGCAGCGTGCCGGTGGGCCGTTACAACGCCATGATCAAGGAGGCCAAGATCGTGGCCCGCACGGGCGGCGGTCTGGCCCTGAGCGTGTCTTTTGTTGTGACCGAGGGCGAGTACAAGGGCCGCTACGCCTTTACCAGCTACGGCCTGCACAAGAACGGCCTGCCTTATTTCAAGGGCTTTTTGCAGACCATCCAGCTGCCCCTCGAACGCCTGAGCGAACTGGAGCAGATCCTGCCGCAGTTCACGGGCCGCCGCTGCGCCATCAATGTGCAGACCGACAAACAGAACCCCCAGTACACCCGCACCTATGTAGACAAATATCTGGGCATGGGCGACATCCACGAGGTGCTGGGCGCATCCGCTCCGGCAGCCGACGCGGACGGCTTTACCCCCGCCGACGATGACGGCGACATGCCCTTTTAACCGGAGGTGCTCATGCTCGAACAGTTCCCGCAACCCTTGAAAGAGGCGCGCCGCTGGGTCTGTTTCGATGCTGCCAAAACTCCCATCAACCCCGCCACCGGCAAGAACGCCATGCCCAACGAGCCCTCCACCTGGGGCACGCTGGCAGCGGCACAGGCCGCGGTCACCCGCTATGGCCTGCGCGGTGTCGGGGTGCTTTTGGGAGATGGGCTGTGCGGCATCGACATTGACCACTGCCGGGATCCGGCCACCGGGGCCCTCTCCGATATGGCGGTGGCGATCATTGCCCGGATGGACAGCTACACCGAGGCCAGCCCCAGCGGCACCGGCGTGCATATCCTGTTCACCGGCACAAAACCCGCCGGCCCCTGCCGCAAGAGCAGCATCGGGCTGGAAATGTACGACGGCGGCCGGTATTTCACCGTGACCGGCAACGTGCTGGAAGCAAAGGCCATTGCCGAGCGCACCGAGGCCTGCGCCGCCGTCCATGCGCAGTATCTGGCCAAGCCCGAACCCGCCGGCACGCCCGCCCCGGCTGTGGTGTGGCAGGCCGTGGACCGCTCCGACGAGGAGATCCTGCACACTGCCTGCAGCGCCAAAGACGGGGAGCGCTTTGCGGCCCTGTATGCCGGCAGCTGGCAGGCCTACTACGCCAGCCACAGCGAGGCGGATCTGAGCTTCTGCAACCTGCTGGCCTTCTGGTTCGCCGCTGACAAGGCCCGCATGGACCGGGTGTTCCGTGCCTCCGGCCTCATGCGCCCCAAGTGGGACCAGCGCCGGGGTGCCAAGACCTACGGCGACGCTACCCTGGACCGTGCCGTGGCCGACTGTCAGGAGGTGTACACCCCGCCCCCGCAGACAGCAGACGGCGGCCCGGCCTTTGCGGATCAGGACGAAGCCCTGCGGGCCCTCAATGCCAAATACACCGGTGTCGGCAGGGAGCAGGCCCCGGCCAGCGCGCCGGCCCCCGGCGTCAAGAGCTACTCCATGGACGACACCGGCAACGCCCGCCGCTTCCGTGACCGGTACGCCGACCGCCTGCGCTACAACCCCACCGACAAGTGCTGGCTGGTGTGGGACGGCACCCGCTGGCAGCGGGACGACCTGGCCACCGTCAAGCGCTTTGCAGACGAGATGCTGGATCAGATGGACAAGGCCTGCTTTGGCATCCGTGATACCGACAACGCCGCCGCCCAGCGCAGACACGTCCAGAAAAGCCGCTCCAGCCGGGGCAAGGAGGCCTTTCTCAAGGAGGCCCAGCACCTGCCCGGCATCCCCATGCTGCCGGAGCAGTTCGACCGGAACCGGGGCCTGCTGAACGTGCAAAACGGCATCCTGGATCTGGCCCGCCGCAAGCTGCTGCCCCATGACCGGGAAAAGTATATCACCCGTCTGGCGCAGGTCATCTATGACCCGGACGCCGCAGCGCCCACATGGCGGGCGTTTCTGGATTCCGTCACCGGCGGGGACAGGGCTCTGGCCGAATACCTGCAGGTGATGACCGGCTACTGCCTGTCCGGCTCCACCCGGGAGCAGTGCATGTTCTTTCTCTACGGCGACGGCTCCAACGGCAAATCCACATTCCTGGAGGCGCTGGCCAAGCTGTTCGGCGATTACGGCATGAACGCCCAGGCCGAGACCATCACCAGCGCCCGCAGCCGCTCCTCCGGTGCCGCCCGCAGCGACGTGGCCCGCCTGAAAGGGGCCCGCCTTGTCACCATCGAGGAGGGAGATCAGGGTGCCATGCTGGACGAAGGTCTGGTCAAGCAGATGACCGGCGGCAACACCATCACGGCCCGTTTCCAGTACGGCAAGGAATTTGAGTTCCGGCCCGAGTTCAAACTGGTCATGGCAACCAACCATCTGCCCCGCATCCATGGCACCGACGTGGGCATCTGGCGGCGCATCCGGCTCATCCCGTTCACTCAGTGCATCCCGCCGGACAAACAGGACATGCTGCTGCCCCAGAAGCTGGAAGCGGAGCTCTCCGGCATCCTCAACTGGGCGCTGGACGGCCTGCAGAAGTGGCTTGCCCTCAGCAAGGGCGGCAAAAAGCACGGTCTGCCCGCCTGTGCTGCTGTGGATAAGGCCGTGGACGCCTACAAGCAGGATCAGGACCGCATTGCCGCCTTTCTGGCCGACTGCACCGAGCCCGCCGAGGGCCAGACCGTGCAGGCCAGCGTGCTGTTCCGCACCTATCTCAACTGGTGCAGCGACAACAACGAGAAGTGGCGCATGGCCAACAAGCAATTCGGCATCGAGGTCAAAAAGCACTACGAGGTGCGCAAGGGCATGTACTACAACGAGTATGTGGGCATGGCCCTGTCTGAGGAGGGCCTGCGCTGCATGGCGCTGAACCGCGGTGCAGAGCTGCCCGCCCGCAGCACCCAGGGCCCGCCGCTGTACGAACAGACCCGCCTGAAGAACTGAGTATGGAGGGAATGGAAGCAAAGGAGCCTTTCCGGGGACTTTCCTATATATTCTATTTTTTTGTTTCCCTACTAGGGAGTTTTCGGAAATAGGTTCCTACCCTCCATACCCTCCATAGAAAGGAGAAAACGAGTTTGACCTACGAAGAGAAAAAGGCCTGGCTGTGGCGGTACCGGTCAGCGAAGCGGTTCGAGCTGCTGCGGCTGGATGAGCTGGCTACGCTGGAAGCCGAGGCCTGCCACACCACACAGCGCTACTCCCCGACACGGGGCGGCGGTGGTGACGGCCAGACGCTGCCCCGCAGCGTGGAGCGCATCGACGAAGCCTGCCGGGAAGCCGCTGCACAGTCTGCCGTGTGCGACGCCATCCGGGCCGAGATCATGGACGTGTTCAGCCAGCTGGACGATGAGGTGGACTTCATGATCCTGTTCCGCCGGTATATCCTGCTGGAGGACTGGCCGGACATCGCGGTCATCGTCCGCATTTCCCGCAGCCAGATGTTCCAGCGCCACAGCGCGGCCATAAAAAGACTGGATATCAAAAGTCCGGACTGAACCGGAGCGAACCGGACTTGATAACACTGTCAACCTCTGCTAAAATTTAAAATGCAATAGCCCGCAGGAAAGGTCCCTTACTCCCTTCCCCCTGCGGGCTTTGTGCTGCCCGGCTGCGACAGGGGAACACACATTTACTCACCCAACAGCCTGAATGTACCAGCCGGGCAATCTTGAACATTCTCAGCCGTCCCATTCCGGGGCGGCTTTTGTTTTACCTGAACCATGAGAGGTGGTGACGTGTCCAACGAAAAGAATCTTATCCCGTTCAACAAGCGAACGGAGAGCGAACAGAGAGAGATCGCCCAGCAGGGCGGCATTGCGTCCGGCAAGGCACGCCGCCGCAAACGCAGCATGAAGGAAGCCGCCGATTACTACCTCAGCCTGCCGGAGACCGACCGCCGCCGGGTGAATGCCCTGCTGCGGGATGAGGTAGACCCGGAGGACGTGGACAACCAGATGAGCGTGGTCATGGGCATGGCCGAAGCCGCAAAGCGCGGCGATGCCCGCGCCGCCGGGGTGCTGCTGAAGATGCTGGGCGAGGAAGCCCCGCAGGAGGACCCCGGTGCAGACGCACTGGAAAATGCCCGCAAACTGCTGGGAGGAATCGACAGTGCCATTGACTGAGTATCAGCAGGAGTTCCTGCGCAGCTGCTCCCATCGCTGGAACATCAAGACCGGGGCCACACGCTCCGGCAAGACCTATCTGGACTGCGCCGTCACCATCCCGCAGCGCATCCTTGCGGCCCGGGACGAGGGCCTGCTGGTCATGCTGGGCAACACCCTGGGCACGCTGGAACGCAACGTGCTGGAGCCCATGCGGGCGCTCTGGGGGCCGGATCTGGTGGGCATCGTGCGCACCTCGGCTTCCGGCAACATCGTGCAGCTGTTCGGCCGTAAGGTGTATGTCCTCGGTGCCGACAACAAAAAGCACATTGCCCGCATCCAGGGCGCGGCCTTCGAGTACGCCTACGGCGACGAGATCACCACCTGGGATGAGGGCGTGTTCCAGATGCTGAAAAGCCGTCTGTCCTGCCCGCACTCCCATTTTGACGGCACCTGCAACCCGGATAACCCCCAGCACTGGTTCAAGAAATTCCTCGACTCGGACGCCGACATCTATTGTCAGGCCTACACCATCGACGACAACCCCACCCTGCCGCCGGAGTTCGTGGCGCAGCTGAAAAAAGAATATGCCGGCACGGTGTACTACAACCGGTTTATTCTCGGCCAGTGGGCTGCGGCAGGCGGCATCATCTACCAGCCCTTCGCCGACAGCCTTGCCGAGGGCGGCGACCGCCGGTTCCTCTGGCCCGCCGGGACACCCTGCAAACCGTGGCGGGTGCACATCGGGGTGGACTTCGGCGGCAACGGTTCGCAGCACGCCTTTGTGGCAACGGGCATTTTGCCGTACTACGCGGGCGTCGTGGGGCTGGCTTCCGCCCGCATCGACCCGAAACATCAGGATGCCGACTACCTCGCTGCGCAGCTCATTGAGTTCTGCACCGCCGTGTTCGCACGGTACGGCGAGATCCACTATCTTTTCTGCGACAGCGCCGAACAGACCCTCATCAACCACATCCGCACCCGGCTGCGTGCCTCCCGCCTGAGCTGGCTGGCCGACCGGGTCAACAACTCCGCCAAGATCCAGATCATCGACCGCATCCGCCTGACGTCCATCCTGATGGGCGGCGGGCGCTTTTGGTATCTGCCGGAAGCCGCCACCCTGCGGGACGCCCTTGCCAGCGCCCTGTGGAGCCAGAAGCACCCCGGCGTGGACGAGCGTCTGGACGACGGCACCACCGACATTGACACCCTCGACGCCTTTGAGTACACCATTGAGCGTGATTACAGGAGACTGACTGCAAGATGAACGTTTCGGCCTTTATCGAATATCTGAACAAAACCAAACATCTGCAGTTGGATGCGGATTATTACGGCAACATTGAAGTCTGGCGGCAATGGTGGAAGGGCGATGTTCCCGACATCCACGACCAGAAGGAGGACGCCCCGGACGGCAGCGTCATTTCCCGGCGTCTGGCTTCCCTGCGGATGCCGAAACATGTCTGCGAGGACTGGGCAAACCTGCTGCTCAACGACAAGACCACCTTCCAGATCGGCGACGCAAAGAGTGCCGCCTACCTGCTGGGCAGTGATGAGCAGCAGACCGGCGGCCTTTTGCGGCAGCTGCATTTCTGGGAGAATGCCAACAAGCTGGTGGAGCAGGCCTACTGGTCCGGCACCGGTGCTTTTGTGCTGAGTGTGGAAGGCCTGACGGTGGATGCCGCCGGGAACGCCCTGCCCTCGCCGCAGGGGCGCATTCAGCTGGACTATGACCCCGCCTGCTGCATCCTGCCCATCAGCGTGGAGCGGGGCGTGGTGACCGAGGCCGCCTTTGTGTCCGAGTGCGTGATGGGCGGTAAGCCCGCCGTCTATCTGCAGACCCACACCTGCAATGGCGGCGAACGGACCATCACGAATGAATGGTTCGAGGTGATGGACGATGTTTCCGGCACGCCGAAATTTGCCAAGGCCAAGACCCCGCCGGGCATGGTGGAGCACATCACGGTCACCGGCGCGCCGGCATGGTTCAGCCTGTTCAGCCCGGCTGTCGCCAAAAACATCGACGGCGGCATGGGGCTGGGTATGAGCGTCTTTTCCGAGGCGCTGGACGCAGCCCAGATGGCGGATTACGCCTTTGACAACTACCGGCAGGACCTCCGCCTGGGCGGCAAGAAAATTTTCTATGACCGCTCCATGTGCAAAAAGTGGGTGGACAAGGACGGTGTGGAGCACGCTGTGCCGCCGGATGCCGTTCACCGCCAGATCTTCTACGAGCTGCCCGCACCGGAAGGCAGCATCGACCAGCCGGCCGCATGGCGGGAGTACAACCCCGACCTGCGCACCGAGGACAACCACCGGGCCGTGCAGGACGCTCTGGACATGATGAGCTTCAAGTGCGGGCTTGGCTGCCACCGCTACAGTTTTGAGCTGGGCAAGGTGGCCACCGCCACCGAGTACACCGGCAGCCGACAGGACCTTGTGCAGAACGCCAACAAAAACCAGATCCCCATTGAGACGGCACTGATCGGCATTCTGCGGGCCATCCTGTGGGCGGCAAAGAACCTGCTGGGTGCAGATGTGGACCCGGACACCAGCATCTCGGTCAACTGGGACGACAGCTACATTGTCAGCGAGCAGGAGCGCACCGCACAGCTGCGGGAGGACGCTCTGGCAGGGCTTGTGCCCCGCTGCCGGTATCTGTCCGCCCGGTATGGTCTGAGCGAGGACGAGGCCCACCAGTGGGCGGCAGAGGCCAAGGCTGACAGCCAGACCGATGAGCAGCTCACCTTCGGGGGTGCCTGATGCTGCCGCCGAGCTACCTCGATGCCATGCCGGATGCCTTTGTGCAGCTGGCGCAGCAGGTCGAGGATGAGATCTTACAGGATGTCGCCCGGCGCATCGGCAAAATGGGTACCCTCACCGAAACGGCCGACTGGCAGTTGTGGCGCTACCAGCAGACCGAGGCGGTGCGGGAGAACGTGGTCAAGCTGCTGGCAAAGTACAGCGGCAAGAGCGAAGCCACCATCCGCAGGCTGCTCAAAGAGGCTGCCACCGAAGCCATGGAGCGGGAAGATGCCATCTATTACCACTACAACCTCGAGCCCACACCCTTTGAAGAGAGCGCGGCCCTGAACAACCTGCTCAACGCCGGTGCCCGGCAGACCTGCGGCACATGGCGGAACCTCACGGCCACAACGGCCAACACCGTCTCCGGGGCCTTTGAGCGCACGCTGGATGTCGCCTGGGGCAAGGTGGCCACAGGTGCCTTTGACTACAAAACCGCCGTCAAGCAGGCTGTGGACAGCCTTGCAGACGAGATGCCGGAGATCACTTACCCCAGCGGCCACACAGATTCGCTGGAAGTTGCGGCCCGCCGGGCGGTGCTGACCGGTGTCAACCAGACCGCAGGCAAGCTGCAGGAAGCCCGCATGGACGAAATGAACGTGGAGTTCGTTGAGACCAGCGCCCACGGTGGTGCCCGCCCCAGTCACGCCGAGTGGCAGGGTCGGCGCTTCCATCGGGGCGGGGCTGTGGACTACCTGGGCAAGCATTACCCGGACTTTGAGCAGGCCACCGGCTACGGAACCGGCGCTGGGCTTTGCGGCTGGAACTGCCGCCACACCTTTTTTGCCGTATTCCCTGAGCTGGGCGACCCGCCCACCTGGACGGAGGAGAGCCTGCAGGAGCTGAACGCCCGGAACATCGAGTACAACGGCAAACTGTACACCCAGTACGAGGTCAACCAGATGCAGCGTGCCCGGGAGCGGAACGTGCGCAAATGGAAGAAGCGGTATCTGGCCGAGAGTGCCGCCGGGTCTGACACCACCGACAGCGCCGTGCGCCTGAAAGCAGCCCGCCAGAGCCTGAGCGAGTTTGCCAAGGCCACCGGCGGGCGGGTGGACAGTGCCCGTGTCAGCGTGCCGAAGTTTGGCAGGAGTGAAGCCAGTAAGGCCGGATGGGCGGCAAAGACAACTCCGAACGACTTCAAAATTTACCGTGGCGTTGGTGCAAAAGCAAAAAACTACGTTGTGGTTGACAAATCCACCGGAGAGGAATATTATTTTGTTGAAGGAACCAGAACACAAAATGCGCAGGTATTCGCCGGAAAAGGTGGCGTCAATCCTCTTCGTGAGGAAGTTGCGCAGGGCCTGTCCGATGAATTTGGCGGCAAGCCTGAGGACTGGCAGCACTGCAAAGCGAAGGGCTGGCTTGATGTTGACGGCGAAGCTGTAAAGGCGGAAGTCCACTGGTTCCAGAATGGCAGCGAAAAAGTAAAATTCAAGGTAAAGAGGTGGTTCTATGACGAAGATTGATACAGTCCGTTACATTGGCGATACATCTCCGCTGGAATTAACTCACGGCAAAATCTATAAAGTTCTTTCTGTCGAACGCGGCTGGTATCGCATTGTAGACGATACCGGGGAAGATTACCTTTACCCTGCCGGCAATTTTGAAATCATCAACTGAACCACGATGCACACGCACCGTGGTTTTCTTTTGCCCATTTTTAGGAGGCGCAACACTATGCAGAACTTCCTCAACGCCTGCGTGTTCCATCTTGCCCGTGGCATTGTTGATTTTGCTGTTGGCGGCTTCATCTTTGTTGCCGCGCTGCTTTATATCACCTACAAAAACAATCCTCACTGACTAAAATCCGCTATTTTAGTCACTATCAAGCACGATGCAGACCGCACCGTGCTTTTTTCATGCCGTTTTAGCTCATGTTGGCAGAGCGCCGGTCTCCAAAACCGGAAGCGGCAGGTTCGATCCCTGCAAACGGTGCCATGTTCCCGACACAAATGTCGGGAGCAGCCATAGCGGCGGGCGGCGCGTACCCCGCCCACAACCGAACACGGACGGAGAACCGTGTCACCAAACCGAGGTTTTCCCCACAGAAAGGAGCTTTTCCACCATGAAACGTGAAGATGTGAAGAACAAGATCCCCGGCATTACCGAGGAACAGCTGAACTGGATCATGCAGGAGAACGGCAACGACGTCAACCGCGAAAAGGCCGCCGCCACTGCCCTGCAGGCCCAGCTGGACAACGCAAACGCCCAGCTCAAGACCGCCCAGGACGGCCTGAAAGCCTTTGAAGGCAAGAAGAAGCCCGAGGAGTACGAGGCCGAGCTGACCAAGCTGCAGGCGGACATGCAGGCCCAGGCGGACGGCTTTGCCTTTGACAGCGCCCTGAACACTGCCATCCTGGGCAAGAAGGGCCGCAGCGTCAAGGCGGTGCGTGCCCTGCTGGATCTGGACGCTCTGAAGGGCTCCAAGGACCGCAGCGCCGACATTGACAAGGCTCTGGACGACGCTGCCAAGGCCAACCCCTGGGCCTTTGGTGAAGACGGTGCCGCCGGCGTGGCCGTGGTCTCTACCGGCGCTGAGCATGGCGCACCGCCCGCCAACGAATCCAATGGTGTGGAAGCCGCCTTTAAGTCCCTGAATCCCGAACTGAACCTGTAAAACGAAAGGAGTTCAACATGGCACATGCAAATCAGGAGCGGTATTCCGCTCTGGTAGACGCAAAGCTGCGGGCCACTCTGGTCACCCGTGACGGTGCGATCTTCAACACCCGCTACGAGGGCAGCCCCAAGGCCGGCAAGGTCAAGATCCCGGTGCGTGACACCGAGGTGGCCGTCAAGGCATACGACAAGGCAAACGGCGTGGATGCCGATGCCGGCACCACCACCTATCTGGATCTGGACATCGACAACGACGAGGC
>OOAG01001430.1_pt1 | contig 17797 bp, 16 predicted proteins | sample 1671461 | NCBI WGS metagenome assembly OOAG01 (sample SAMN06348159, study PRJEB24527) | human gut metagenome | biome: human gut; feature: ankylosing spondylitis patient; material: feces | host: Homo sapiens | place: China | collected 2015-10 | reverse complement strand
GATACGAAGACCACCGAGATCTAAATGCTTTCCCGACACGACTCTCTACCCATCTAAAGATTATTCCCGAAAGCAAGAAAAAGCATAAAAAGAAACATAAAAAGAAAAAAGTTCTTTTGAAAGTTTCTGTTGTCTTTTTGTTGTTGGTCGTAATCGGCTGGTTTACTTTTGGGGCAAAGGTTATGAAGCTTAGAAGTGAAGCCAAGAAACTCGTTGCTCAGTCGAGTGAGGAGACATTTAAGGCATCACAGACAAGTATTGTATATGACACCAACGGAAAACAGTTACTGAAGTTTAAAGGTGAAAAAGATGTATATTATCTGAAGTACAAGGAGCTTCCGGTTTATGTCATAGCTGCAGTAATTTCTGTCGAAGACAAGAATTTCTATAAACACAGCGGTGTGGATTACAAAGGAATCTCAAGAGCTGCAGTAAGTTATGTGGTACACAAAGGAAGGATCACACAGGGGGGAAGTACTCTGACGCAGCAGCTTGCGAAGACTGTCTTTTTGAATCGTCAGAAGACATGGAAGAGAAAAGTTAAAGAGATCTTTATGGCAGTAGAATTAGAGAGGAAATACTCCAAGGAGCAGATCCTTGAGTTCTATCTGAACAATGTTTATTATGCGAATGGTTATTATGGAATTCAGGCAGCAAGCCAAGGATATTTCCGTAAGGATGCGAAAAATCTGACAATGTCAGAAGCAGCATTTTTATCTGCGATTCCAAATAATCCAACAATCTATGATCCACGTACAAACAAAGAAAATACGATCAAGCGTAGAAATAAGATTCTAAAGGATATGTACGAGCAGAAACTGATCCGTAAAGACCAGTATGAAGAAGCAATCAATGAAGAGATTAACGTAAAGAGTGCGCAGAAGAGTAAGACAGAGAAGAAGAATTACGTAGAAACATATGTCATTCATTGTGCGACAAAAGAGATTATGAAACAGAAGGGATTTGAATTCAAATATGATTTCAGTTCGACTTCTGAGAAGGAAAAATATCAGGAAGAATATGATAAGATGTATGCAGAGTGTAAGAGGACCTTATACAGTGCAGGATATCATATTTATACATCCATTGATCCAGATGTCCAGAAACAGCTGCAGAGCAGTGTAGACAATGCATTGTCTGGATATACAGAGAAAGATAAGAATGGCATTTATAAGACACAGGCATCTGGAACATGTATTGATAATGATACTGGAAAGGTTGTAGCGATCGTCGGTGGACGTGAACAGAAGAATATCGGTTATACATTAAACCGTGCGTTCCAGAGTCCAAGACAGCCAGGTAGTGCGATCAAGCCATTGCTTGTATATGCACCAGCTTTAGAACATGGATGGTCTGCAGGATCAACGGTGAATGATTCGCCGATGTCAACGAAAGATAAGAATCGTGTAAGAAACTCTCATGGTTCTTATTCTGGACAGATCTCACTTCGAAGAGCCGTTCAGAAATCAAGTAACGTTGCAACAATGCGGATCTATGAGCAGTTGACACCAAAGACCTGTTTAAAATATCTGGAAGAGATGAATTTTAAATATCTAACAGATTCTGATTATAAGTATTATACGACATGTATTGGTGGTTTCACGAAAGGAACAACATCAGAAGAGATGGCAGCGGGATATGCTACATTGAAGAACGATGGTGTGTATAGAGAACCAACGTGTATTTCTAAGATCACAACTTCTGATGGAGATGAAGTGATGTCATCTTCTACAAAGAAGAGAAGAGTATATTCCACAAATGCAGCAAATGCAATGACAGATGTACTGAAGAGTGTTGTCACAGGTGGAACGGGTGTTGGTGCGAAGGTACCGAATGTTGATACTGCCGGTAAGACAGGTACAACAAGCCTGAATAAAGATGGATGGTTTTGTGGATACACACCTTACTATACAACAGCAGTATGGGTAGGAAGAGATGATAACAGGATTATGGAATCGTTAAGTGGAGCATCTTATCCAAAATCCATCTGGAGTAATTTCATGAATGCGATTCATTCAGAATACTCTTCTACAGATTCTATGGGTGGAAGTTATACAGATTATCAGGGAGAGACTACACAGCAGACAGGAACACAGGCAACAACAGCGACAGAGAGCAGCACAAAGGGCACAGAAGCAACTACAGCAGCACCTACGACAGCAGCTCCTACAACGGCAGCGCCTACAACAGCGGCTCCTACAACGGCAGCACAACAGACAGAAGAACAGCCAGCAGAGAATCAGTAAAAAGAATATTGAGATAATTAAAAATCACAGGTAATTCAATACCTGTGATTTTTGTGTATAAGAAAATTCTGCAAAAAAAGACTCCGCCATAAGACGAAGTCTTTATCTATATATTACATATTCTTTTTTTCAAGATATTCTTTGATACGTTCTGTTGGGTTTAACAGATCACTGATTGATGCATCATGATTTAATGTATCAATTAATAGTGCAACGTATTTGGATACGTCAGAAGATGCATACCAGTCACGAGATAATAATTCAGGTGTCTGATAAGTAAGATTAGTTGTGATAACCTTCTCAATAATACCTTCTTCAACTGCACGGTCAAATACTTCTAATCCGTTTGTAAATAAACCAAATGTAGATAAGCAGAATACACGACGGGCATTTCTGCGTTTTAATTCTTTGGCTACGTCGATCATACTTTCTCCAGAAGAGATCATGTCGTCGATGATCAGAACATCCTTACCATCTAAGGAGTCACCAAGGAATTCATGTGCAACGATAGGATTACGTCCGTCAATGACAGTAGAATAGTCACGGCGTTTGTAGAACATACCAACATCAACACCAACAACGTTTGCCATGTAGATCGCACGCTGCATAGCACCTTCATCTGGGCTGATAACCATTAAGTGGTCGTTGTCAAAGTGAACATCATCACACTGTTCAACTAATGATTTTACAAACTGATAAGTAGGCTGGATGTTATCAAATCCACTGATAGGGATTGCATTCTGTACACGAGGGTCATGTGCATCGAAAGTCAGGATATTATCAACACCAAGGCTGATCAGTTCCTGAAGCATAACTGCACAGTCTAAAGATTCACGTGTACTTCTCTTATGCTGACGGCTTTCATATAAGAAAGGCATGATAACATTAACACTCTTAGCCTTTCCAGCGGAAGCACTGATGATACGTTTTAAGTCAGCATAGTGATCGTCTGGAGACATGTGGTTTACACGTCCGCTTAAAGAGTAAGTTACGCTGTAGTTTAATACATCAACAATAATGTATAAATCCATGTCACGAACAGATTCGCGAATGATACCTTTAGCTTCTCCAGAACCAAAACGTGGGCAACTGGCATCTAAAAGATAAGTATCTCTTAAATATCCATCACAGGCAACAGAGTCTTTGAAATCTTTGTAAGTTTCAGATCTCCACTGGATGATATAGTTGTCGATTGTTTTTCCAAGTTCTTTGCATCCTTCAAGGGCAATGATTCCAAGTTTACCGTCTGGAATCTTAGTAAAGTTACGGTCAGATCGTCTCATGATACTATCTCCTTCGTATATTGTTCTATAGTTTTTTATAACATTATAAATAAGTTACGTCAAGTTCGATTTTTTGAAACGGATATCATCTCCATAGATTTTCTGCCATGAATAATTCTCAATGATCCTTGAAAAAATTCGTTCAGAATAAGTATTTCTGAATTCTTGCAGAGATAAATTTGTGGATATGATCGTTGATCTTTCCTGGATCAATCGTTCATTCAAACATTGAAATAACTGTGAGATCACAAATTTATTGATCATTTCAGTTCCAAGGTCATCGATGATCAATAGATCGCATTGAAAGATCAGGTTAGCAGATGTTTCCTGTTCCATATCCTTTCCTTTGCCAAAGGTATGCTTTGCCAAAGTATCAAACAGCTGGAAAGCTGTCATATAGACGCAGGTAAAACCGCGGTCCATGATTTCCTTTGCAATACAATGACTTAAGAAAGTCTTCCCAACACCAGTGGAACCCTGAAATAAAATGTTGTCATGATTTGGAAATCTGGAAATAAAGGTTTTACAGTGTTCCACGACTTTCTGGATGTTACGTCTAGGGCTTGGAAGACCTTGCTTGGTCATCTGGTCGGAATAATAATCTTCCCGGAAGGTCTGAAAATTCTCCCGTGCTAAAATCTTAGCCATATTAGAACCGGAATACAGGTGATCGATCATCGCCTGATGAAAGCAGGAACATTGTTCCTGTCCAATATATCCGGTATCCTTACACTTCTTACAATAGTAGATCGGTTCCAGATAATCAGAAGAATATCCGGCTTCTTTTAAGAGAGCCTGTTTCTGGCTGATCAGCACCTGATTCTTTATACGGTATTCTTCTCTCAAAGCAGGATCATCCCGGACGATCAGCTGCTTTCCGAGAGAAATAGAATTGGCAGTGATCTGCCGGTCAAGTTCTTTAATCTCTGGAATTGTTGTGTATATATCTTTCTTGCGCTGTTCATGGAGACGGTAATTAGAAAGCCGTCTTTCCTCATACTGGCGCATGATATCCTGATAATCGTTATTTGATAATGACATAAGTTAGTTCTCCATGAGTTCATCCGCGAACTGTTTCTGTAAAAGCTGTTGCTCTAACGCATCAAAATCATAATCACGCTGCGTAAAGTTATGCATATTGCTCTGGTTGTTATTGTTAGCGAAAGTCTTTGGTGCTTTCTGCCGGATATGGAAGTTTTTCGCATCTTCCAATGTTACGATGTGGTTATCTTTCCAGTGCTTTAAGATTGTATCTGCATATGGAAAACTAGGTTTGTTGATCGCATTGATCGTACGATTACAAGCTTCAATGATCAGTGCAAGATCAAAACCATCAGTTTCAAGCCATCGTTTCATATATTCTTCCTGAACAGGGGCTGGATTCTGATTTAATCCAAATGCACGCATGATAGAATAATATTCCTTACGAAAATTCTTGCTGTACGCTTTCGCTTCTTCAGGAGTTTTGATATTTGCTTCGTACCAGTTGATCGCTACAGACTGCATATAACGGAAACTCTTCTTACCATTTGATACACAATGCTCTACAAGATATTCGATCAATTCACATGACATTCTAAGATCTTCGTACATGTAAAGTAAAGTGTTCATATCCGTACAAGTTAAAGGCTTTCCTAAGAACATCTCACATACGTAGAGAAGATAAGAAAAACGCTCATCTTCGCTCTTACGCTGAAGTTCTGCAGGAGAAAGCGTCTTCATGGCAGGAATCGGTTCAGCACCAGTGATCGTCTGATCCTTCACAGTAGTCTTAGAAGCTGCTGAAGAAGTAGCTTGGGCTGTTTCTTCTTGTTTTGTAGTCTGTGCAGGAGAATGTGGATTGCCACTGACAGGGAGAAGCTCTATAAAACTGATCTCGCCGTCTTTAAGCTCCATGCGTAAGAGGGATTCTTTCTCCCAGTATTTTAACGCACGAGTAACATCACGCTCCGTAAGTTCCAGTACATCTGCAAGACAAGGAATGCTGAAGTTTGCACCGTCAGAAACCATACGCAGAAGATAAATATACACTTTGATGTATTCACCGTTCGCACGGATCATATAATTATCAACAAATGCGTTTGGAAGCAGCGTTCCACCGGTTGGATATGTGGTTGTTACTTTAATGTAATTCATGGCAATCTCTCCTTCTTTTATTATCGTTAATCTGACTATAACGCAGATTGGAGAAATTGTAAATACCAGGGAAATCCACACCCTGATTGTGTACAAGTCTGTGGATAATGTGGATAATGTGGACAAAAATCGTAAAACAATGGAAATAAGCCATTTACATAGATTTTACAATTGTGGAAAAGGACAAAAGAAATCCACAGATTTGTTTATCAACAATTGTGTACAAGTCTGTGGATAATGTGGATAACTATCTATTTACGAGCGAATTTCCGATAGAATCGACGTTTCCGGCCCCCATAGTTATCAACAGATCATTTTTTTTGCAATTTTTTAAAATAAATTTTTCAATGTCATCAAATTCCTTAATATAGTGTACATCTACATCATAATCAGCCATGCGGTCCACGATATCTTTGGAACTTACGATACCAGTATCTTTTTCTCTGGCAGCATAGATGTCAGTGACGATCACGTGGTCACAGAGACTTAATGCCTTTGCAAAGTCATCAAGGAATGCAATTGTTCTGGAATAAGTATGAGGCTGGAATACACACCATAATTCGTTATGTGGATAATTCTTAGCAGATTCCAGAGTTGCACGGATCTCTGTTGGATGATGCGCATAGTCATCAACAACGGTGAAGTCGTTGCATGTGCCTTTTAGTTCAAAACGACGTTTGGCGCCAGTGAATCCAAGAAGTCCTTTCTTCATTGTATCAACATCAATGCCGATACGTTTTGCAGCAGCAATGGCAGCCAGTGCATTCTTCACGTTATGTTCTCCATTGACATTTAACTGGATATGGTCAATAAATTCTCCTTTATAGTAATAATCGAAATGAGCATGTCCAAATGCATCATACCCGATGTTCTTTGCACAATAGTCATAAGAATCATTTTCTAATCCAAAAGTTGCATATTCTGCCTTTAATCCGTCCACAATATAATCAATGTTCTCAATTTCACCGTTGATGATCAGATAACCATAATCAGGAAGTTTGTGGGCAAATTCACGGAAAGAATGGCGGATATCATCAAGATCCTTAAAGAAGTCCATGTGATCTTCTTCAATATTGAGGATAATACTGATCTTAGGGAAGAATTCTAAGAAACTGTTTGTGTATTCACATGCTTCAGTTACGAATGTCTCGGAATGTCCGACACGGATATTCCCATTGATCGCATCAAGAATTCCACCAACGCTGATCGTAGGATCTGTGTTACCAGCAAGTAAAATATAAGATAACATAGAAGTTGTTGTTGTCTTACCATGAGTTCCAGATACGGCGATCGCATTCTGATAATTATGCATCATCTGACCAAGCAGTGTAGCACGTTTCATGACAGGAATGTTACGGCGGATGGCTTCTTTATATTCTTCGTTGGTATCGAAGTTGATCGCTGCTGTGTATACAACAAGATCGATATCATCTGTAATGTTATCAGCAGTCTGGCTGAGATAAACCTTTGCGCCTTTATCTTCTAAGTGTTTGATGATATCGGAAGTATGGATATCGGATCCAGAAATCGAAAAGCCCTCTTTGATAAGGATCTCAGCAAGACCGCTCATGCTGATTCCTCCGATCCCCATAAAATGAATATGAATTGGTTTATTAAAATCTATCTGATACATTTTCATGTGCCCTTTCTTTCAATCGTTGATATAGTTTCATTGTTTTCCTTATTATAAGTCACCGCAACTAATCTTGCAAGACGGAGATTAAATTGGAAAATATTATATGTACTATAAGAATATGGAGAAAAAAGTAGTAAAATGTCATAATAAAAAAGCTGATAAAAAACAAGTTTTTGTTCACATTTGCTGAAAATAGTGTTATAATAAAAATTAGCATATACGGTCTAAGAGAAAGAAGAAGTTACCAGAGCCTGACCGGAGAGCGAATTTTAGCTATATTATTAGAAACTAGGAGGATGACAACATGCAAATAACTGATGTACGTATTAGAAAAGTGGCCAAAGAAGGTAAGATGAAAGCTGTTGTGTCAATCACAATCGATAATGAATTTGTGGTACATGATATTAAAGTAATCGAAGGGGAGAAAGGTCTGTTTATTGCAATGCCAAGCCGAAAAGCTGCAGATGGTGAATATAGAGACATTGCACATCCGATCAATTCTGATACAAGAAATATGATCCAGACTTTAATTTTAGAACAATATGAAGCAATGAATCTGGGGGATATTGACGCAACAGCGCCAGAAGTCTAAGATTAAGAGAATAACTTCTTCTTCAAAGTGTAGAAAAAGAATCGGGTATTGACCACCTGGTTCTTTTTTCTGTTATAATCAGAACTATAGTGTAAAAGATAGATCAGAACAAGGAGGTTTGATGGATGGAATTTCAGATCGGAGATATTGTCAAATTAAAAAAAGCACATCCTTGCGGTATAAATGAATGGGAGATTCTGAGAGTGGGAATGGATTTTCGTTTAAAATGTGTTGGATGTGGCAGACAGGTGATGGTGCCAAGAAAGATGGTTGAAAAAAATTTTAGAGGATTTATAAAAAAAGCTTGCCAAGATTAGAAGTTTATGATAGAGTAATTATTCGTGGTATATAAAAATATCCTTGCTCTTTCACGAAGAAAGAGCCACTAGACCAAAAGGAGGTGCAAGTAATGATGAAATATGAATTAGCATTAGTTTTAAGTGCAAAGATCGAAGACGAAGAACGTGCAGCTATGGTTGAAAAAGTTCAGGCAATGATTACTACAGCAGGTGCTGCGATCACTAACGTCGATGAATGGGGTAAGAAACAGTTAGCTTACGAAATTCAGAAGATGAAAGAAGGATACTACTATTTCATCCAGTTCGAAGGCGAAACTACAGTTCCAGCAGAACTTGAAGAGAGACTTCGTATTGAGGAAACTGTATTACGTTTCTTATGCGTTAAACAGGATGCGTAATTAACAGGAGGGATCCGAATAATGAATAAAGTAGTATTAATGGGAAGATTGACAAGGGACCCTGATGTAAGATATTCACAAGGTGAGACACCTTTGGCAATCGCCAGATACACGTTAGCAGTAGATAGAAGATTCAAAAGAAACGGTGAACAGGATGCGGATTTTATTAACTGTGTGGCATTCGGACGCACAGCAGAATTTGCAGAGAAGTATCTAAAACAGGGTACTAAGATGGTTGTTTCTGGAAGAATCCAGACAGGTAGTTATACAAACCGTGATGGAGTTAAAGTTTACACAACAGAAGTTGTGATCGAAGAGCAGGATTTTGCAGAGAGCAAAGCTGCTGCAGCCCAGAACAGTAATATGGGAGTTCCACAGCCAAGCGCGCCACAGCCTAGTGCCGCAGCAAGCGATGGTTTTATGAATATTCCGGATGGTTTGGAAGAAGAATTACCATTTAGTTAAATAGGAGGTAGAAATCATGGCTTATACAAAAGGCGATTCTCCAATGAGAAGAAGAGGCGGACGTAGAAGAAGAAAAGTATGTGCATTCTGTACAGAAGCCGATGCTGTAATCGATTATAAAGATGTAGCAACATTAAAGAAATACGTATCTGAAAGAGGAAAAATCCTTCCAAGACGTATTACAGGAACATGTGCTAAACATCAGAGAGCTGTTACAGGAGCTATTAAGAGAGCTAGACATTTAGCTTTAATGCCATATACAGCTGAATAATTTTAAGCAGATAATGAAGAGTTATATTGTGACGTATGTTGCGGTATAGCTCTTTTTTTGTATCATAGAAATTCCGATGGAATCTCCTATGATACAAAAAGCCCTCCGGGCAAGATCGCACTGCGACAGACATGTCAAAATAATTAAGAAAATTGCGTAAATTGAACAAATATCTCGCTTTCGTTAAATATAATGTACAAATTCATGCAATTGAGTTATAATAAAGGATAATTGTAAGAATCAAATCAGGAGAAAAAAATGGACATTATGAAGAAAACAAAGATAGAACAGTATCTTCAAGGACCATTATGGGCATTGCTTATTCTGGCTTTTGTAGACATTGTGTTCTTTTTCTTGGATATTCGATGTGGAGTGATCTTAGCGGTCTCACTAGTCGTATTTTTAGTTTTTCAGATGATCATTTATTCCCGAAGCAAACAAGAGATCATCAAAGAATGTATGGATTTTATGTTTGAGCAGAGTCAGGTGCAGAATTATTTGTTACAACAGCTTCCTGTTCCGTATGCACTGCTTGATGGGAATGGAATGATCATATGGTCAAATGATGCATTTCATAAAATTGTGGGAGAGAACCGAGGAAAGTCATTGCAACAGATTTTTCCGAATCTGAACCGTAATCTGCTTCCGTCGGATGTGATGCACTCTATTTCTCATATTGAATATAAAAAGAAATGCAAAGAGGGAGATAAGGAAAAAGAACAGACGCTATTCTATAAAGTAGAGATGAATCGTATTCGTGTAGAAGATTTCTCTGATGAGAATGATAACAGTTGTTCTAGACAGATGCTTAAGGACAACGATCTGATCGCAGTATATTTTTTTGATCAGACATTACTTAAGAAATATATGGAACAAAATGAGAATCAGAGAATGGTCATTGGTTTAATCTATATTGATAATTACGAAGAAATCCTTGATGATATTGATGCGGTGAAACGATCTATGCTGATCGCAGTGGCAGATCGTAAGATCAACAAATTTATCCAGAATGTCTCTGGGGTTGTGAAGAGAACAGAGAGAGATAAATATTTTGTTGTATTTGAACAGAAATATTTGGACAAGATCAAAGAAAACAAATTCTCGATCCTTGATGAGATCAAGACGATCAATCTTGGGAATTCTATGCATATGACATTAAGCATCAGTTTTGGAATTAATGGAAATACGTATCAGGAAAACTATGAAGCAGCCTGTGCAGGTATGGATCTGGCATTAGGACGTGGTGGTGATCAGGCAGTGATCAAGGATGGGGAAGATATTTCCTACTATGGTGGCAATTGTGAGGTTATGGAACGTACCACACGAGTCAAAGCACGAGTTAAAGCGCATGCGTTAAAAGAACTTCTTGAATCAAAGGAAAAGGTCGTGATCATGGCACATAAGATTCCGGATCCAGATGCGATCGGTGCAGCTGTTGGTCTGTACAGACTTGGACTTTCTCTGGGAAGAAAGGCACATATCGTTATGAACGAAGTAACAATCTCTGTCCGTGCGATGGTTGATGAATTAAATAAAAGTGGTATTTATGATGAAGATATGTTCATTGATAATGAACAAGCAATTGAGATCACAGATGAAAACACGTTATTGATCGTAGTGGATGTAAATCATGCAAATTATACAGAATGTGAACAGTTATTAAGTCAGACAAAGACAACGGTGATCTTAGATCATCATCGAAAGAATAAAGATATGATCAAGAATCCGGTACTTTCATATGTAGAGCCATATGCGTCTTCTACATGTGAATTGGTAGCAGAGATTCTTCAATATGTAGATTCAAAACCAAAGTTAGAGCCAATGGAAGCGAATGCCATGTATTATGGAATGCTTGTAGATACGGACAATTTTGTGAATAAAACAGGTGTCAGAACATTTGAGGCAGCGGCATATCTAAAGAGAAATGGAGCTGATCTTACAAAGGTAAGAAAGATGTCAAGAGAAAGCATGGAAACTTACAGGATCCGTGCGAAAGCGATCAGTGAAGCAGAGATCTTATATGGCAGGTTCGCGATCGCAACACTGGTAGGAATCGGTGTGGACAGCCCTACTGTTATTGGTGCACAGGTAGCGAATGAATTACTTGATATTGATGGAATTGAAGCATCTTTTGTATTAACAGGTGTTCATGAGCGAGTCTATATCAGTGCAAGATCAATCGATGAAGTGAATGTCCAGAAGATCATGGAAGAATTCGGAGGCGGCGGACATTTGACAGTTGCAGGTGCACAGCTTGTCGATGTATCATTAGAAGAAGCCAAGAATATTATTCATGAGACATTACGATATTTGATATCAAAAGGAGAGATATAAGCGATGAAAGTTATTTTATTAGAAGATGTAAAATCAGTTGGAAAAAAAGATGAAGTAGTAGAGGTTAACAACGGATATGCAAGAAATGTATTATTCCGCAAGAATTTAGCAATTGAAGCTACAAATAAAGCATTAAATGATCTAAAATTAAGAAAGGCAAATGATGATAAACTGGCTGCAGAAGCATTAGCAGATGCCAAAGTTTTAGCAAAAGAGATTGAAGAAAAACAATTGGTATTAAAGATGAAGGTTGGAGAAGGTGGAAGAACATTTGGATCTATTTCCACAAAAGAAATCGCAGCAGAAGCAAAGAAACAGTTAGGATATGATTTAGATAAGAAAAAAATGCATTGTGAACCAATCAAGAATCTTGGATTCCATGATGTTGCGATCAAAGTTCATCCACAGGTAACAGCAACATTAAGAGTTAAAGTAGAAGAAAAATAAGAGGGCATATTTATGGATGAAGCATTTATCAAGAAAGTGCAGCCGAACAGCCCGGAGGCAGAACAGTCTGTGATCGGTGCGATGATCATGGACAGGGATGCGATCGCAGATGTTATCGATATTGTGAATGCCGATGATTTCTATCAGAAGCAGAACGGCATCTTATTTGAAGCGATGACAGAATTATACCGGGAAGGAAAGCCGGTCGATCTGGTAACGCTTCAGAATAAATTAAAGAAAAAAGACGTGCCGGAATCTATGAAGAGTCTTGAATTTATCAGGGATCTTCTGGAAGTTGTTCCAACGTCAGCCAATGCCAAACAATACGCAACGATCGTCAGGGAAAAGGCAACACTTCGTAAATTGATCAAAGTTACAGAAGATATCACAACAGAATGTTATCTTGGTAAAGATGATGTGACCGAGATCTTGGATCACACAGAGAAGAATGTATTCGGACTTCTTCAGCAGGCAAGTGGAAGAGAAGAGTTTGTTCCAATTGACAAAGTTGTGTTAAATACACTGGATGCGATCGAAGAAGCGGCAAGTTCTGCTGGGCGAGTCACAGGTATTGCAACAGGATTTACAGATCTTGATTACAAATTATCGGGACTACATCCATCAGAACTGATCATCGTGGCGGCACGTCCTGCTATGGGTAAGACAGCATTTGTGTTGAATATCGCACAGAAAGCGGCAGTCAGGGATCACGTTCCAACAGCGATCTTTAGTCTGGAGATGTCGAAAGAACAGCTTGTAACCCGTATGATGGCGATGGAAGCGATGGTTGATTCTCAGTCCATCCGTACTGGTGATCTTCAGGAAACGGACTGGGAGAAGATCATGGAAAGTGCCGGAACGATCGGACGTTCTCCATTGATCATTGACGATACACCGGGTATTACAATTGCGGAGTTGCGATCTAAGTGTCGAAGATACAAACAGACACACGGACTTGATCTGATCATTATTGACTATCTGCAGCTGATGTCAGGAGGAAAACGTTCCGAATCAAGACAGCAAGAGATTTCTGAGATTTCCAGATCGTTAAAAGCACTGGCAAGAGAGATGAATGCGCCAGTGATCGCATTATCTCAGTTAAGTCGAAGAGTAGAAGAGCGAAAACCAGCCAAACCAATGTTATCTGACCTTCGTGAGTCAGGATCGATCGAGCAGGATGCCGACGTTGTAATGTTTATTTACCGTGATGAATACTATAACGAAGATTCTGAGAAGAAAGGAATCGCAGAGATCATCGTGGATAAACAGAGAAATGGTTCAACGGGTAGTGTAGAGCTTGTATGGCTAGGACAATACACTAAATTTGGAAATAAAGAAAGAGCACCACATTAATGTCTGGTGCTTTTTCTTACACATACAACTGGATAAAATATACAATTTAAATAAAATAATACAATTCAATAAAAAGGGGGTATCTTATGTTATCATTTCTATTTCCTCCAATTTGTCCATTATGTGCAAAAGAATTGTTGGACAAAGGAGAGCATATCTGTAAATCTTGCAGTAAAAAGCAGATCTTTATCAAAGAACCGACCTGCTATTCCTGCGGAAAACCAATGAAAAATCACGAAAAAGAATACTGCAGTGACTGCAGACAACACCCGAAAAACTTTGAACGTGGAATGGGATTATGTATTTATCAGAAACCAGTCACGAATTCTTTGGCTGCGATCAAATATAAGAATGAAAGGAAATTTGCAAAATATTATCTGGAAGAGATTCAAAAAAGAAAATACAGAGATTTGTTACAGTTAAAAATAGATGTCATCATTCCTGTGCCGATCCATAGAAAAAAGAGAAGAAAAAGAGGCTTTAATCAGGCAGAAATTTTTGCAAATGGAATTGCAGAAATGTTAAACAAACCTATGTATACAAAGATTGTAGAAAGAATTCATGATACGAAACCGCAGAAACAATTAAACCCAGGAGAGAGAAAAAGCAATTTAAAGAAAGCATTTCGTGGAAATTTAAAAGAATATCAGAGAGCAGGAATGCCAAAAAGAGTGTTATTAGTAGATGATATTTATACAACAGGATCAACCGCAGAAGCGGTAACAGTAGCTTTGAAACAACTAGGAATCAGAGAGGTTTATGTATTTTGTATAGCGATCGGAAAAGGATTTTCCTCATATTTCCGTCATGGTATTTTGTAGAAAGGTCTGTTATAATGAGGTCTGGCTGATCCATGAAGATTTGAAAAAGATATGGATCAGAGGGAAGAAGATAGAGTTAGAAAGAGGCAAATAGATGGAAAATCGATATGACTTAAGTGGATCTCTGCTTCACTGGTATGATTATAATAAACGTCTGTTACCATGGAGAGAAAATAAAGATCCTTATAGAATCTGGATTTCAGAGATTATGCTGCAACAGACAAGAGTAGAAGCAGTGAAACCGTATTTTGACCGTTTTATGGAGGCGTTGCCAACGGTTTATGATCTAGCCGAAGTAGAAGATGATCGACTGATGAAACTATGGGAAGGCCTTGGCTATTACAATCGTGCAAGGAATCTAAAAGCAGCAGCCCAGACGATCGTTCAAGAATATGGTGGACAACTGCCTGCAGATTATGATAAATTATTATCGCTGAAGGGCATTGGAATGTATACAGCAGGGGCGATCGGATCGATCGCATTCGAACTACAGGTTCCTGCAGTTGATGGAAATGTTCTTCGTGTGCTGGCTAGATTATGGGGAGATGACTCTGATATTCTCAAAGATAAAACAAAGAAAGATATGGGAAGAAGGATCATGGAATTTATGCCGGAAGACCGACCGGGAGATTTTAATCAGGCATTGATTGAACTGGGTGCGACAGTTTGTGTGCCAAATGGGAAACCATTATGTGATCAGTGTCCATGGGATACGGTTTGTAGAGCTTACAAAGAAGATCTTATAGACAAATTACCGGTCAAAACTCCGAAGAAGGCAAGAAAGATCGAGCATAAGACTGTATTTTTATTAGAATGCAACGATCAGATCGCAATCCATAAACGAGGAGACAAAGGATTGCTTGCCGGATTATGGGAGTTCCCGAATGAAGATAAGAAAATGGATGCCGAAGATATCAAGGAATGGATGACTGCGCATCATATGGAAGATGCCAAGGTAGAAGCAGCAGGGAAAGGAAAACATATCTTCAGTCATGTGGAATGGCACATGGAAGGAGTAAAAATTTCCTTAAAAACACCGATAGAAAGCAAAGATTACGTTTGGGTACTAAAAAAAGAACTAGAAAATACGTATGCATTGCCGTCAGCATTTGAAATATTTCGTAAGATATTGTAAAATAGAAGTTATGTATATAATTACAAACTTATAAAATCCCGTAAAGGGCAAATTCATTTTTAAAAGGAGAAAAGATTATGAAAAAGTTTTTAACAGTCGCATTAGCCGGTGTACTGGCAGCTTCTATGCTGTTCACAGGATGCAGTAAAAAAGCAGAAAGTAAAGTTCCAGATAAACTGATCGTAGGAACAAACGCAGAGTTCCCACCATTTGAATACATGAACGATAAAAAACAGCCAGAAGGTTTTGATATCGCTATGATCAAAGAAATCGGAAAACGTATGGGTAAAAAAGTTGAGATCAAAAACATGGAATTCAAATCTCTGATCGGTGCTATGGAATCTGATTCTATCAATGCGATCATTGCTGGAATGACAAAGACAGAGAAACGTGAAAAAGCTGTAGATTTCTCTGACAGCTACTATACAACAAATCAGGCGATCATCTTAAAGAAGGATAGCAAGATCACAAAATTAGCTCAGCTTGATGGAAAGAAGATTGGTGTTCAGGAAGGAACAACAGGAGATTTAATTTCATCTGGAGATAAATTTGGAGATGGTAAGAAAGCGAAAGTCCTTGTCAAAGGTGCAAAGGTAAAACGTTTTAAGAAGGGCGTTGATGCTGTCATGGATCTGAAAAATGGATCAGTTGATGCAGTAGTCATCGATGAATTAACAGCAAATGAATTTGTGAAAAAGAATGCGAAGAAGTTAAAAATAGTGATCGATTCTGCAGGATCTGAATACTATTGTATCGCACTTACAAAAGGTAATACAGCTTACAAAGAAGAGGTCAATAAACAGATTAAAGCAATTAAAGAAGATGGAACATATGATAAGCTGAAAGCTAAATATATTGATTCCAAAAACTAGAAAATAGGAAGGTAAGGTTTCAAAAATGTTAGATTCATTTTATACCGCATTTATTGAAGAACAACGTTACCTGCTATACCTCGATGGACTAAAGATGACAATTCTTGTGTCAGTCATTGCGATCATCATAGGTGTGGTACTTGGTACATTGTTAGCATTAATGCGTTTGACAGCAGAGCAGAAAGGAAAGAGTACACTTTTATCAAAAATCGCATACGTGTACATTGATATCATTCGTGGAACACCAACGTTGACACAGTTGATGATCATGTATTTCGTTATTTTAAAAGGTCAAAGTGGACTGCTTGTAGGTTCCTTAACCTTTGGTCTAAACAGTGCAGCTTATGTTGCGGAGATCATCCGTGCAGGAATTCAGGCTGTTGATCAGGGACAGATGGAAGGTGGACGTTCTCTTGGATTATCCTATGTACAGACAATGAAAGATATTATCCTGCCTCAGGCGATTAAGAACATTCTTCCTGCCCTTGGAAATGAATTTATCGTACTGGTAAAAGAAACTTCTATTTTAGGATATGTAGCGATCGTCGATCTGACAAAGGTATCAGATTTCGTAATTTCAAGAATCTTCGAAGCACTGGCACCATTGCTTGGAACAGCACTGATCTACTATGTGATCGTTAAGTTCCTGACATTAGGATTAAACGCATTAGAAAGGAGACTGAGACAAAGTGATAGACGTTAAGAATTTACATAAATATTTCGGATCTCTGGAAGTGTTAAAAGGCATTGACTGCCATATTGACAAAGGAGAATGCGTTTGCGTGATCGGACCATCCGGATCTGGAAAGAGTACATTTTTAAGATGCTTAAACTTATTAGAGACTCCGACAAAGGGAGATATTGTCATCGATGATATGCATTTGACAGAGAAAGACTTTGATGTAGATGCGATGAGAAAACGAGTTGGAATGGTATTTCAGCATTTTAACTTATTCCCACATCTGACAATCCTTGAGAATGTTACATTAGCTCCGATCCGTCACAAGATGATGACAGAAGAGCAGGCAAAAGAAAAAGCGATGGAATTGTTAAACCGTGTAGGCGTTGGTGATAAAGCTGATAATTATCCAGCGCAGTTATCTGGTGGACAGAAACAGCGTGTAGCGATCGCAAGATCACTGGCATTATCACCAGAAGTCATGCTGTTTGACGAACCAACTTCAGCAATGGATCCAATAACAGAAAGTAAGATGTACGCTTCAATACAAAAACTAAAGATTAGCAAGACTCTGGTGGTAGTTTCTCATAGAATTGTTTTATCAAAATATGCAGACAAAATAATAGTGATTGATAAAGGGAAAATTGTGGAAGAAGGAACACATAAGCAATTAATGGATAATAATAAGCAATATGCAGAAATGTATGAAAAGCAACATGAATGGTACAAAAGTTATTAGGAGAAATTTATGAAAAATGAAATATCTTATGTGATAAGAAGTATTAAAGAAATAATAATGATGTCATCCAAATTTTCAATATATACGCTTA
>OOAG01001429.1_pt1 | contig 17827 bp, 15 predicted proteins | sample 1671461 | NCBI WGS metagenome assembly OOAG01 (sample SAMN06348159, study PRJEB24527) | human gut metagenome | biome: human gut; feature: ankylosing spondylitis patient; material: feces | host: Homo sapiens | place: China | collected 2015-10 | reverse complement strand
ACCTTTCGGTGCGGGGCGCTCTCTGCTTTACTTCGCTTGTGCCGATTATTCGTACAGCTTGGCAAGCTTGCCCAGGTACTCGTAGCGGTCCTTCGCGGCGTCGGCTGCCTTGTCGAACAGCACCTGCGCACGCTCGGGGAAGGCGCGCTGCAGGCGGCTGTAACGCGTCTCGCTCTCAATGAATTCCTTGTAGTCCGCCGTCGGCGCTTTGCTGTCGATGGTGAACGGGTTCTTGCCCTCGGCCTTTTTGCGCGGATCAAAGCGGAACATGTTCCAGTAGCCAGCCTCAACGGCGCGCTTCATCTCATTCTGGCAGTTGGTCATACCGCCCTTGACGCCGTGCATCTCGCAGGGGGCATAGCCAATGATGAGGGACGGGCCGTGATAGCTCTCGGCCTCCGTGATGGCCTTGATGGTCTGGTTCTTGTCCGCGCCCATGGCGATCTGCGCCACATACACGTAACCGTAGCTCATGGCGATCTCGGCCAGATTCTTTTTGCCGATGGCCTTGCCCGCCGCGGCGAACTGAGCCACCTGACCGATCTGGCTGGCCTTGGAGGCCTGGCCGCCGGTGTTGGAGTAAACCTCGGTGTCAAAGACCATGACATTCACGTCTTCGCCGGAAGCGAGCACGTGGTCCAGACCGCCGAAACCGATATCATAGGCCCAGCCGTCGCCGCCGAAGATCCAGACGGACTTCTTGGCCAGGTACTGCTTCTGCTCCAGAATTTCAGCCGCAAGCGTGCAGGCCTCGCAGTCGCAGGTGGCCTTGCCGGCAGCCTTCAGGCTCTTCATATGCTCCAGCATGGACGCGGCGTTGTCGCCGAACTTCGCCTTGCCCTCGGCGCTCTCCAGGAACGCGATGCCTTCCTCTACGGTCAGCACGCCGTTCTCCAGCGCGGCAATATACTTATCGGCGGCGGCAGGGTTCAGCTTGCCGTCCTCCATAGTGTCCAGCCATTCCTGCGCAGCGGCCTTCAGGTCGGGCAGCGCGTACTCAACAGCGATCAGCGCACGGGTCTTGTCGGCCAGGCTCTCGCGGATGGTCTTCTGGCCCAGATACATGCCGAAGCCGTGCTCTGCGTTGTCCTCGAACAGGCTGTTTGCCCAGGCCGGGCCCTTGCCGGACAGACGGTTGCGGGTGTACGGGGACGTTGCGGCCGGGCCGCCCCAGATGGACGAACAGCCGGTGGCGTTGGAAATATACATACGCTCGCCGTACAACTGGGTAATCAGGCGGGCGTAGCTGGTCTCGGCGCAGCCCGCGCAGCTGCCGGAGAACTCAAGCAGCGGCTGGTTGAACTGAGAACCCTTGACGGTCGTCTCGGCCATCATGCCCTCTTTCTTGCCCACGTTGGCTACAGCATAGTCGAACACTTCCTGCTGGGCCAGCTGGCTCTCCTGAGGCATCATCTTCAGCGCCTTGCCGGGGGCCGGGCAGACGTCGACGCAGACGCCGCAGCCCATGCAGTCCAGCGGAGAGACCGTCATGCCGAACTGGTAGTTCTCGCAGCCCTTGCCGGTCATCGGCTTCACCTTCAGCGCGGCGGGGGCGGCGGCAACTTCTTCGGCGGAGAAAGCAAACGGACGGATGGTGGCATGCGGGCAGACATAGGCGCACTGGTTGCACTGAATGCACTTTGTAACATCCCACTCGGGCACGCTCACGGCAACGCCGCGCTTCTCATATGCGGAAGCACCCTGCTCGAACTGGCCGTCCACATGGTCCACGAAAGCGGAAACCGGCAGGCTGTCGCCGTCCATCTTGTCGACCGGGAACAGGATCTCCTTGACCATCTTGACGGTGGCGGGGTTGCCGGCCAGCTCGTGGTCGCCCTCGGTGTCCTTCGCGTCGGCCCAGGAAGCCGGCACGTCGATCTTGACGAAAGCGTCAAAGCCCGCGTCAATGGCCTTGTAGTTCATCTCGACGATGGCGTCGCCCTTCTTGGCAAAGGACTTGTAGGCCGCTTCCTTCATGAACTTCAGCGCGTCTTCCTTCGGCAGCACGCCTGCCAAAGCAAAGAAGGCGGACTGCAGGATGGTGTTGGTGCGCTTGCCCAGGCCAATTTCGATGGCCTTGTCGATGGCGTTGATGGTATACAGCTGGATGTTGTTCTTGGCGATATAGCGCTTCGCCTCGGCGGGCATGTGGTGATCCAGCTCTTCCGGCGTCCACTGGCAGTTGATCATGAACACGCCGCCCGGCTTTACGTCGTTGACCATCTTGTAGCCCTTGATGACGTAGGACGGGTTGTGGCATGCCACGAAATCGGCCTTGTTGATATAGTACGGCGCGCGGATGGGCTTGTCGCCGAAGCGCAGGTGGCTGATGGTCACGCCGCCGGTCTTCTTGGAGTCATACTGGAAGTACGCCTGCACATACTTATCGGTGTGGTCGCCGATGATCTTGATGGAGTTCTTGTTGGCACCCACAGTGCCGTCGCCGCCCAGGCCCCAGAACTTGCACTCGATGGTGCCCTCGGCGGCGGTGTTGGCGGACTTGCTCTCCGGCAGGGAGAGGTTGGTCACATCGTCCACGATGCCGATGGTGAACTGGCGCTTGGGCTCGGCCTTGGCCAGCTCCTCATAGACAGCAAACACGCTGCGGGGCGGGGTGTCCTTGGAGCCCAGGCCGTACCGGCCGCCCACAACGGTCTTGTCGGTAATGCCCGCATTGGTCAGCGCGGTGACCACATCCAGGTACAGGGGATCGCCCAGGGCGCCGGGCTCCTTGGTCCGGTCCAGCACGGCAATCTTCTTTGCGGTGGCGGGGATGGCAGCGATGAGCTTGTCGGCCCGGAAGGGGCGGTACAGGCGCACCTTGATCAGGCCCACCTTCTCGCCGTGGGCGTTCAGGTAGTCGATGACCTCCTCGGCCACGTCGCAGATGGAGCCCATGGCGATGATGACCCGGTCAGCGTCAGGGGCGCCGTAGTAGTTGAACAGCTGGTAGTTGGTGCCCAGCTTGGCGTTGACCTTGCCCATATACTCCTCCACGATGGCGGGGAGGGCGTCATAGTAGGTGTTGCAGGCCTCGCGGTGCTGGAAGAAGATGTCGCCGTTCTCGTGGGAACCGCGCATGGTGGGCCGCTCGGGGTTCAGGGCGCGCTTGCGGAACGCCTCCACGGCGTCCATGTCCACCATCTCGGCCAGGTCCTTGTAGTCCCAGATGGCCACCTTCTGGATCTCGTGGGAGGTGCGGAAGCCGTCGAAGAAGTTGATGAAGGGGACGCGGCCCTTGATGGCAGCCAGGTGGGCCACGGCGCCCAGGTCCATGACCTCCTGCACATTGGATTCGGCCAGCATGGCAAAGCCGGTCTGGCGGCAGGCCATCACGTCAGAGTGGTCGCCGAAGATGTTCAGGCTCTGGGCGGCCACGGTACGGGCAGACACGTGGAAGACACCAGGCAGCAGCTCGCCGGCGATCTTGTACATGTTGGGGATCATCAGCAGCAGGCCCTGGGATGCGGTGTAGGTGGTGGTCAGAGCGCCCGCCGCCAGAGAGCCGTGGACAGTGCCGGCGGCACCGGCCTCAGACTGCATTTCGATGACCTTGACGGTGGTGCCGAAGATGTTTTTCTGGCCCTGGGCCGCCCACTGGTCCACATAGTCGGCCATGGGGCTGGACGGCGTGATGGGGTAGATACCGGCTACCTCGGTAAACGCGTAGCTGACATAGGCCGCCGCGTTGTTGCCGTCCATGGTCTTGAATTTTCTAGCCATAGAGAATCCCTGCTTTCTTCCAATTTTCTGGGCCCGGCCATCCCGCCCCGGTCCCTGTTCTCCTGTGGGATGTATGTCTCCTCCCGCCGGCCCGGCGGGCCGCCTGCCTTGGGTCGGGATGGCGGTCAGCTCCCCGCGGTCAGGCGTCCGGGCACAGCGATCCCGCCCCTCCCTGTTTTGGAGCGGGCGGTCTCTTCTCAGACAAAGCTAGTTTATCATCTTTTCCCCCATTTGTAAATCGGGCTGGAGCGATTTCCCCCGATTTCCGGAAGAAAAATACTGGCATCCGTTGCAAAGGATGGTGCCGAAGGAGTAAAATGTACCAAACGGGGACAATTTGTGTTCCATACTCCCGCCAAGGAGGATGTGCCTATGGTATTCCAAGTGCGCTCTCTGGGGCTCCAGGGGGTCTCAGGCTATGAGGTGAGCGCCGAGTGCGACCTGTCCAGCGGCCTGCCCGCCTTCACCCTGGTGGGCCTGCCCGATGCGGCGGTGAACGAGGCCCGGGAGCGGGTGCGCTCCGCCATCAAGAACTGCGGCTTTCAGTTCCCGGTCAGCCGCATCACTGTCAATCTGGCCCCCGCCCATGTGAAGAAGTCAGGCACGCTGTACGACCTGCCCATCCTGGTAGGCATCCTGGCCGCCGGCGGGCAGCTGAAGGTGCGGGACCCGGACTGCGCCTTTGTGGGGGAGCTGTCCCTGTCCGGGGAACTGCGCCCCGCGGCGGGCATCCTTCCCATGGCATTGGCCGCCGGGCGGGCTGGCATCCGCTCTCTCTCCGTTCCGGAGGCCAATGCCGCCGAGGCCACCCTGGCCGGCGGTCCCGCCGTTTACCCTGTCCGGGACGTGGCCCAGCTGGCCCGGCATCTCACCGGAGAGGAGCCCATCCCCCCGGCCCGCCCCTGGGTACCCGGCCCCGGCCCAGAGCCCGCCCCCGACTTCTCCGAGGTGAAGGGGCAGGAGAACGGGAAGCGGGCCCTGGAGATCGCCGCGGCCGGCGGCCACAACCTGCTCATGTGTGGTCCTCCCGGGTCTGGCAAATCCATGCTGGCCCGCCGCCTGCCCTCCATCCTCCCCGATATGAGCCGCTCTGAAGCCCTGGAGGCCACCGAGATCCACTCGGTGATGGGCCTCACCGACCCGGACCACCCCCTCATCAGCCGCCGCCCCTTCCGTTCCCCCCACCACACCATCTCCCCCATGGGGCTGGCAGGGGGCGGCACCAATCCCAGGCCGGGTGAGATCTCCCTGGCCCACCACGGGGTCCTCTTTCTGGACGAGCTGCCCGAGTTCTCCAAGGAGGTGCTGGAGGTGCTCCGCCAACCCCTGGAGGACGGGCAGGTGCAGATCTCCCGGGCCGCCGGCTCGGTGACCTATCCCAGCCGGTTCATGCTGGTGTGCGCCATGAACCCCTGCAAGTGCGGCTGGTACGGCCACCCCAGCGGCCGCTGCCGCTGCACGGAGCAGGAGGTGCGGCGCTATCTCTCCCGCCTGTCCGGCCCCCTTCTGGACCGCATCGACCTGTTTGTGGAGGTGGCCGCCCTGGAGTTCGGTGAGCTGGCCCGCCGCGCCCCGTCGGAGCCCTCCTCCGTCATCAAGGGCAGGGTGGACCGGGCCCGGGACATCCAGCGTGGGCGCTATGGGGACGCCTCCTGCAACGCCCGGATGGGCCAGCAGGAGCTGGACCGGTTCTGCGCCCTGGACTCGGAGTGCCAGCGGCTGATGCAGGGGGCCTTTGACCGGATGGGGCTCACCGCCCGCAGCTATGACCGCATCCTGCGGGTGGCCCGGACCATCGCTGACCTGGACAGCAGCACCTCCATCCAGCTCCCCCACCTGGCCGAGGCCCTCCAATATCGTCCGCCGGAGTACCTGCGGCGGTAGAATGCGCCCTGCATAGGGCACGCGCCGGAGGGACATCCCCGGACAGATCCGAGACTTTCTCCGCTCCCGCTGGACATCCCCGGCGCTTTCCGATATAATGCCTGTGAAGCGAATCGATGGAAAGGATCTTACACATAATGAACGAAATCATTCTGCTCAAGCTGGGTGAGATGGTCCTCAAGGGGCTCAACCGCCGCAGCTTCGAGGACAAGCTCCAGGCCAACCTCCACCGCCGTCTCCGGCCCTTCGGCCAGTTCCGGGTGTACACCCGGCAGTCGGCCACCTACGTGGAGCCCATAGGCGAGGGCTGCGATGTGGAGGGGGCCTATGAGGCCCTGAAGCACGTGTTCGGCATCGTGGGTCTGTCCCTGGCCCGCCCCTGCGGGAAGGACAAGGACGCCATCCTGGCCTGCGCCAAGGAATTTCTGGACGACCAGCTCCGCGCCGCCCGCACCTTTAAGGTGGAGACCAAGCGGGCGGACAAGACCTTCCCCATGACCTCCATCCAGCTCAGCCAGTATGTGGGCGGGGAGCTCCATGAGGCCTATGACAACCTGGAGGTGGACGTCCACCATCCCGAACTCACCGTCTACGTGGAAGTGAGGGACTACGCCGCTTACGTCCACACCCAGCCCCAGCCCGGCGCCGGCGGCCTGCCTGTGGGCATCAACGGCCGGGCCGTCTCTCTGCTCTCCGGGGGCATCGACTCCCCTGTGGCCAGTTGGATGATTGCAAAGCGGGGGGTGGCCCTGGACATGGTCCACTTCTTCTCCTATCCCTACACCTCCCTCGAGGCCAAGGAGAAAGTGCTGGAGCTGGCCCGCCTGCTCACCCCCTGGACCGGGCGGCTCACCGTCCACGTGGTGCCCTTCACCGCCATCCAGGAGGAGCTGCGCCGCTCCTGCCCGGAGGAGCTGTTCACCGTCATCATGCGCCGCTTCATGATGCGCATCGCCCAGGAGGTGGCCCGGCGGTGCGGGGCTAAGGCCCTGGTCACTGGTGAGTGCCTGGGCCAGGTGGCCAGCCAGACCATGGACGCCATGCTGGTCACCGGCGCGGTGGTCGATCTGCCCATCCTGCGCCCTGTGGTGGGGATGGACAAGGAGGAGATCGTCCAGATCGCCCGGAAGATCGGCACCTTCGAGACCTCCATTCTCCCCTATGAGGACTGCTGCACCGTCTTCACGCCCCGTCATCCTCGTCTGCGGCCCCTGCCCGGCGAGGTGGAGTTCGCCGAGGAGAAGCTGGACATCCAGGCGCTGATCCAAGCCGCGGTGGACGGCATCGAGCGGGTCCAGGTCTGAGGGACAGGAGGCGCGATATGGCACAGATCAACGTGATCCTCTGGGACGTGGACGGGACGCTGCTGGACTTCTCGGCAGCGGAGCGGCGGGCTCTGGAGGATTGCTTCCGCTCCTTTCAGATGGGCCCCTGCACGCCGGAGCTGCTGGCACGCTACTCCCAGATCAACCGGACCTACTGGCGGCGGCTGGAGCGGGGGGAGCTGACCAAGCCCCAGGTCCTGCTGGGCCGCTTTGAGGAGTTTTTCGCCCAGGAGGGGCTGAACTGCCGAGACATCCCCGCTTTCAACCAGGAGTACCAGCTGCGCCTGGGGGACACTGTGGTGTTCCGGGATGACGCCGGTTCTCTGGTGGCCCGGCTGAAGGGCCGGGTACGGCAGTACGCAGTGACCAACGGCACCCGGGTCGCCCAGGAGCGGAAGCTGTCCCGCTCCGGCCTGGACCGGATGCTGGACGGGGTCTTCATCTCTGAGATCGTGGGGACCGAGAAGCCGGGGGCCGCCTTTTTTGACGCGGTATTCTCCCAGATCGGCCCCTGCTGCCGGGACGAGGTGATGATCGTGGGCGACTCCCTCACCAGCGACATGCAGGGGGGACGCAGCGCCGGCATCCTGTGCTGCTGGTACAACCCTCTGGGGGAGCCCCGCCCGGCAGACCCCCGCATCGACTATGACATCCGGGACCTGCGCCAGGTAGAGCAGATCCTGGACCGGGCCGGGGCGGCGGAAGCCCCCGCCCCCTGACTGGAGCGCCGCCAATCTCATTTTCCTGGAGGTCTTTTTCATGTCTCATACTGTAGAGATCCTGTCCGTGGGCACTGAGCTGCTGCTGGGCAACATCGTCAACCTGGACGCCCAGATCCTCTCCCAGGGGCTCAGCGCCCTGGGCCTGAACGTCTACTGGCACACCGTGGTGGGGGACAACCCCCAGCGGGCCCGGGAGGCGGTGGCCGCCGCTAAGGGGCGGGCTGATATCATCATCACCACCGGGGGGCTGGGCCCCACCTGCGATGACCTGACGAAAAACGTGTTGGCCGAGGCGTTTGGAAAGAAGCTGGTGTTCCACGAGCCCTCTGCCCAGCGCATCCGGAATTATTTTGCCCGCACCGGGCGGCCCATGACGGAGAACAATCTTCAGCAGGCCATGCTCCCCGAGGGCTGCACCGTCCTGGTCAACGACTGGGGCACCGCCCCAGGCTGCGCCTTCCAGGCGGAGGGCTGCCACGTCATCATGCTCCCCGGCCCCCCCAGCGAGTGCCGTCCCATGTTCCAGCACCGGGTGGTCCCCTACCTTCAGGCCCTGTCTGAGGGAGTCATCGCCTCCCACACCCTGAAGCTGTTCGGCATCGGGGAGTCCCAGATGGAGGCCCAGCTCCGGGACGAGATGAACGCCATGTCCAACCCCACTCTGGCCCCTTACGCCAAGGAGGGGGAGTGTGAGCTGCGGGTCACCGCCAAGGCACCCACCATGGAGCAGGCCCAGGCCCTGCTTCTGCCCAAGGTGGAGGAGCTGAAGGCCCGCTTCGGCACCCGGGTGTACGGGGTGGATGTCTCCTCTCTGGAGGAGGTGGTGGAGGACCTGCTTCGTGAGAAGGGCCTCACCCTGGGCTGCGCCGAGAGCATCACCGGCGGCCTGATGGCCAAGCGCCTCACTGACATCCCCGGCTCCTCCCAGGTGTTTCGGGGCGGGGTGGTCTCCTACACCAATGAGGTGAAGGCGGGCGTACTGGGGGTGCCCCAGCACCTGCTGGACCAGTTCGGCGCAGTCTCCCCGGAGGTGGCCCGGGCTATGGCCGATGGAGCCCGGAGGCTGCTGGGCTGCGACATCTCCCTGTCCGCCACCGGCGTGGCCGGCCCTGGAAAGGACGAATGGGACCACGAGGTAGGCACCGCTTTCGTGGCCATCTCCACCGCCGAGGGCGCCCATGTCCGCGCCCTGAACCTGGGCAGCCGCCCAGTCCGTGCCCGTCTGCGTACTCAGACCGCCCACCACGCCTTTGATCTGGCCCGGCGTTATCTCAGCGGCCTGCCCTTCGAGGACTGATCCCGCCCCCCGATCAAACACCGCGCCCCGGAAGAGAACGTCTTCCGGGGCGCGGTCTGCTTTTTCGCTGGATTTTTCGCCGGACAACTGGGGCAGGTGCTCCATCAGCCCCCTGAAATCCCGGATCTCCTCCACGCCGTCCGGGACCGTGCGCTGCATCACCTCATAGAAGACAGGCCCGTCCTCACAGGCCACCGTGCCGCAGAGGTCTAAAAACTGTTTTGATCATCGTCTCACCTTCCGTAATACAGCTCCGGTTCCCGGCGGGGGGACAGCAGCCGCCCCTCCAGCCCCTCCACCATCTTGGGAAAAGCCGGACCGGCCACCGCCCGCGCCCCCGCCGGACAGCTTTTCACACAGGCCAGACAGGAGATGCAGCGGCCCGTGTCAGTGCTCCGGGGGGATTCCGGAGGGATGGCTCCCGCCGGGCACCGGGACACACACGCCATGCATCGGGTGCAGCTCTCGTCCCCCGCGGGGTGCACCTCCACCCGCCTGGCCGGCCGGTAGGGCCGGTCCCCCGGCACCGTGAGCCGGCAGGTCCTCCAGTCCGGCCGCTCCAGCAGCGCCCGGACCCCCGCGGCAAATTCCCGCACCTTTTCCAGGTCCGCCCCATCCGGCCGTCCGGCCCCGATGCGGCCGGAGAAGGTGTGAGGGGCGATCCAGGCCCCCGCCGCGATCCCGTGGAATCCATGGGCCTGACAGATGTCCTGCTCCTCCAGCAGGGCGTCCTCAAAAGCTCTGTTGCCGTAGCTCACATTAAAGACCGCCGGGGTCCCGTCCCCCCGCAGGCGTTCAAAGATCCCGCCCTCCAGCTGGGGCAGCCGCCCCGCATAGACCGGCGCCCCCAGGATCACCAGATCCTCCGGGCCAAAGACATGGTCCCGCGCCCGCTCCTCCCGCGCCGTCAGATCGATCTCCTCCGCCTCGCAGGAGAGCAACCCGGCCAGCGCCGTAACATAAGCTCTCGTCCCCCCTGTTGGGCTGAAATACACCCCATATACCTTTCCCTGCAGCATAGGTCTGCCCGCCTTTCTCTCCAAAATTTGTTTTCCTGCTGACACTGTACCTCTCTTTGTCTGGCCTGTCAACCTCCGGCACAGGGAGGCGGCGGCCGCTCTCTTCTAAGAGAGCGGCCGCCGCTGTCTGCCCTGTCCGGATGATTTAGTTTTATGCGGGGCCTGCCGCCGTCCTCTGGGCCTCCCCGCCGGACGGCTGAGAGAAGCTGGTCATCCCCGATACAGTCCCGCTTTCTCCAGCCGGGAGCGGATCATGGGGCCCAGCGCCATGGCGATCAGCATTTTGACCAGGTCGCCGGGGATGAAGGGGAACACGCACAGCCCCAGGGCGGCCCCCACGGAGGAACCGGCCTGGAAGCAGTACCAGGCGGTGCCGAAGGCATAGCACACTGCAGTGCCCGCGATCATGCCGGCCAGCTGGATGCCCCGGTTCCGGAAGCGGTCGATGACCGCGCCGGCGATCAGTGCCATGGGGATGAAGCCCACGATATAGCCCCCGGTGGGGCCCAGCAGCCTGCCCATGCCGCCGGTGAAGCCGGAGAACACCGGCACGCCCACCATGCCGATCAGCACATAGACCAGATAGCTCACTGTCCCCCGCTTCCACCCCAGCAGATAGAGAGACAGGTAGATGGCCAGATTTGTGAAGGAGATGGGCACCGGTCCGATGGGGATGGACATGGGCGCCAGGACACAAGTCACCGCCGCCATCACCGCGGTCATGGACAGGCCGTAGATCTTGCTTTTTTTCTGGACCGCCCCGGCGGTCATGGGTTCGTGGCTCATAGTTCTGATTTCCTTTCCTTGTCGTTTGGGGCGTTTCTCCTGCCCCGCTGTCGCTCATACTTGGTAGCCCAGTCCCAGCAGCATGGCCCGGTCCCCCGCCATGCTGGTCCCGGTGGTGGTGAGCATGTCCCCGGTGATGGCCGCGTTGGCCCCAGAGCGGAACAGCTCCGCTCCGCCGTCCGGGAACTGCCCCCGGCCCGCCGCCATCCTGATCCATGCGGTGGGGTTGATGTACCGGAAAAAAGCCACGGTGCGCAGCACGTCCTCGTTGGAAATGGGCTCCATCCCCTCATAGGGCGTGCCTGGGATGGGCCGCAGGAGGTTCAGCGGGATGGAGCTGATCTCCAGCTCTGCCAGGCTGACCGCCAGGTCCAGGCGGTCCTCCCAGCTCTCTCCCATGCCCAGTATGCCTCCGGAGCACACCTCCAGCCCCGCCGCCCGGGCCCGTTGGATGTTGGTCACCTTGTCCTCATAGGTGTGTGTGGTGCACATCTGTGGGAAGTATCGCCGGGAGGTCTCCAGATTGGCGTGGCAGCGCTCCACCCCCGCCTCCTTCATGCGCCGGAACTCCTCCTCGGTCTGGAGGCCGTGGGAGGCGCACAGCTTCAGCCCGCTCTCCCGATGCAGCCGGGCGTAGGCCTCCAGGGCCTGCTCCAGCTCCATCCCCTTCAGGCTGCGCCCGGCGGTGACGATAGAGAAGCGGTGGACGCCCCCCGCCTCGTTCCGTCTGCACTCCGCCACGATCTTCTCCAGGGGGAGGAAGGGATACTCCTCCACCTGGGTGCCGTAGTGGCAGGACTGGGCGCAGAACTTGCAGTCCTCGCTGCACCGGCCGCTCCGGCCGTTGATGATGGTGCACAGGTCCGCCCGGTCCCCGCACAGGGCCTGCCGGATCTGGTCCGCTCCCGCCCGCAGCTCCTCCAGGTCCGCCGTCAGGAAGACGGCCAGGTCGTCCCGGCGGTTCAGCCTTCTGCCCGAGATGATCTCCACTGCCAGCTTTTTCACGCCTATCCCCTCTCTCAATTGTAAACCGTTTTTCTGCAATAGTTTACCACTGCCTCCCCGGATTGTCAACTTTATTTTTTCTCGGTTTACTATTGTGAAACAGCAGAGGGGACTGCCGGGATATCGGCGGCCCCCTCTGTCTGTGGAAAAAGCCTCGCAGAGCTTGCGCCCGCAGGTGAGGATCAAGTTCTGATCTGTTTTCCCCGGCGACATGTGCGCCGAGCAAAACACTTGCAGACTGCATCTTTCTTCCAAAAGCGGCAAAGCCTCTTTTCCGACAGTCTCAGGGGGCCGCCGGTGTCCCGGCGGCCCCATTTTGACTCTGTCAGCTCCTCCGTCCGGGACGGGGAGGGACTGGGTCTGTGTGGACGGTGCTTCGGCATTGCGGGTCGGCCCGCCTTCTGCGGGGTCCCCCACGCCCTCCCCGGTCTGCGGCTCAAAAGCGGTCCAGCACCGGCTTAAAAAGGATGGGCCGGAAAAGTCCGGCGGCTGTTCAGCCCTCCCGGATGGGACGGCCCCAGCGTTCTCCGTTCTCCTTTTCGCCTTTCGCCATCGGGCCCTCTGGAGCACAGGTCAGGAAGTTTGATACACGGTCCGGGGTTAGTATCTCCCCTCCTTTTCCTCCTATGTGTGTTTAATCAATGGAATATTTGACCAGACTATATCATACCTTTCATTGACAAGGGACAAGACCAGCCGTGCCCCGGTGTGCCGGGGCCGAAAGGAGGACAATCTCATGGCGGAAGCGGCCCGCATGTTTTCCCTGCGCCGTCTGGAGCGCGCTGACAATGTGGAGCGGCAGGAGCTCCTGACCTCTCTGGCCCACACCCGGGCCCTGATCCAGCAGGCCTACCGGGGCTTCAACAGTGCGGAGGACGGAGATCTCATTGAATCCTACGTTTTTGAGATCAATGCTCTCCAGTCCCGGTACAACTATCTGCTGCGCCGGGTCAAGGAGCTGGAGGCCCAGCCATGACCGGCTCCCTGGCCGGGGCCTGGGGCGTGGCAGTTATGGTGGCGCTGGCCGCCCTGCTCCTGCTCCACCGCCCGCTGGGCAGGCTGCTCCGGCTGGCGGTGCGCTCCTCTGTGGGGCTGGCAGCGCTGGCCCTGCTGAACCAGATCGGACTGGGGCTGGGGGTGAACCTGGTCAACGCCCTGATCCTGGGTGTGCTGGGTGTCCCTGGCCTGGGCCTGCTCCTGATGCTCCAGTGGGTCCTGCGGACCTGAGGGCCCGGTCCCTATGTGAAATAATCCCATGGACCCATCTCATTTCTTCATGCCGCCTCTGCAGCCTTTCATGCAGGGGCGGCATTTTTCCCACTTTTTTCCCGTTCTCTCCCCGGATTTTGCGGCTTTTTTCCCCATATCCTGCATTTGAAAATTATTTTCCAAAAAACGCGGGCTTTTTTATCCCAAAAGGCCTCTTTGGGGACGGACGGGGGCATTGACAGAGAAATTTTCCTTCACTATAATAGGGATACATTGTCATTTTTGTTTCCCTTCCCCTGTGCGGGAGCAGAGCTGGCAAGATCTTAATTTGAAAGGGGCTCTCCCAAAATGAGCGACCAGCGTGTTTACAACTTCTCCGCAGGACCTTCCATGCTTCCCCTGTCCGTCCTTGAGCGTGCCGGGGCCGAGATCACCAACTACCATGGATCAGGAATGTCTGTGATGGAGATGAGTCACCGCTCAAAGGTGTTCATTCAGATCTTTGAGGAGACCCAGGCCAAGCTCCGCCGCCTGATGAAGGTGCCGGACAACTATAAGATCCTGTTTCTCCAGACCGGCGCCACCGGCCAGTTCTCCATGATCCCCCTGAACCTGATCGGCAAGACGGGCAGGGCAGACTACGCCGTCACCGGCAACTTCTCCAACCTGGCCTACAAGGAGGCCCAGAAGTACGGCCAGATCAGCCTGGCCGCCTCCTCCGAGGACCGCAACCACACCTATATCCCCAGCCAGGACCAGCTGAAGCTGGACCCGGAGGCCAGCTACTTCTATTACTGCGCCAACAACACCGTCTACGGTACCGAGTGGCAGTATGTCCCCGAAACCGGCAGCGTCCCCCTGGTGTGCGACATGTCCTCTGACATCCTCTCCCGCCCCGTGGACGTCTCCAAGTTCGGCATCATCTACGCCGGCGCCCAGAAGAACATGGCCCCCGCCGGCCTGACCGTGGTCATCATCCGGGAGGATCTGGCCGGCCACGAGCTGCCCTACACCCCCGTGATGATGAGCTACAAGGCCATGATCGACAAGGACTCCATGTACAACACCCCGCCCTGCTGGTGCATCTACATGCTGGGCCTGACCCTGGACTGGCTGGACGAGCAGGGGGGCATCGAGGGCATGGAGCAGATCAAGCACGGTAAGGCCCAGATGCTCTACGACTGCATCGACAGCTCCAAGCTGTTCACCTGCGCCGCCGAGAAGCCCTTCCGCTCCGATATGAACGTCACTTTCCGCTCCGCCAGTGAGGAGCTGGACGCCAAGTTCGTCAAGGAGGCGGCCGAAGCCGGCTTCGTCAATCTGAAGGGGCACCGCAAAGTGGGCGGCATGCGGGCCTCCATCTACAACGCCGTCCCTGTGGAAGGCGTGGAGAAGCTCTGTGACTTCATCCGGGCCTTCGATAAGGCCAACTGAGGCCCTGTTCCCATTCGATCTTCCGCTTGCAGACCAAACAGGGGGTGCTTCCATGGCCGCAAAAGAAAACAACCGCTTCGTCAAGATCTACGCCCAGGGTGCCCTGGTCCAGACCGAGATCTGGGTGGATACTGTCACCGGGGTGCAGTATCTCTTTCACCGGGACGGAAATGCCTCTGGGCTCACCCCGCTGCTGGGGCCGGACGGGAAGCCTGTGATCGCTCCCCAGTGATCCGCCCCTTCCATCAGAAATCAGGATTCGAGGTAATTGCCATATGTACCGCATCAAAACCATGAACAAGATTGCGTCCGCCGGCCTGGATCAGCTGGACAAGAGCCGCTTCCAGGTGGGGGAGGATGTGGAGAACGAGGACGGCATCCTGGTGCGCAGCGCCAAGATGCACGACTACGTCTTCCCGGATGCCCTGCGTGCCATCGCCCGGGCGGGCGCCGGCACCAACAACATTCCCATCGACCGCTGCTCCGAGTCCGGCATCGTGGTCTTCAATACCCCCGGTGCCAACGCCAACGCAGTAAAGGAGCTGGTCATCGCCGCCCTGCTCATCGCCTCCCGGGACATCGTCGGGGGCGTGGACTGGGTCCAGGAACAGGCTCATACTCCAAATGTGGATGTAGCCGCCGCCGTGGAGAAAGGCAAATCCGCCTTTGTGGGCCCTGAGCTCTACCGTAAGACCCTGGGTGTCATCGGCCTGGGTGCCATCGGCGCCCTGGTGTGCAACATCGGCCTGGACCTGGGGATGGACGTGTACGGCTACGACCCCTACCTGTCTGTGGACGCCGCCCTGCGGCTGGACCGCCATGTCCATGTGGTCAAGGACGTGAACGAGCTGTACAAGGTGTCTGACTATGTCACCATCCACGTCCCCTACACCAGTTCCACCAAGGACTTCATCAACGGGGACGCCATCGCCAAGATGAAAGGCGGTGTCCGCATTCTGAATCTGGCCCGGGGCGAGCTGGTGTGCGACCAGGACATGATCGCCGCCCTGGAGACCGGCCGGGTGGCCAAGTATGTCACCGATTTCCCCAACGACACCATCGCCACGGTGAAGAACGTCATCGCCATGCCCCATCTGGGCGCCTCCACCCCGGAGAGCGAGGAGAACTGCGCCGTCATGGCCGCCCGTCAGCTCCAGGATTACCTGGTCAACGGCAACATCCGCAACTCGGTGAACCTGCCCAATCTGGAGCAGGAGTGGAGCGGCATCTCCCGCCTCTGCCTCATCCACAAGAACGTGCCCGCCATGCTCACCAACATCATGTCCACCCTGTCCAACGACGGGATCAACGTGGAGAACATGACCAACAAATCCAAAAAGGACTACGCCTACACCATCGTGGACGTGAACACCCGCATCACCGACCAGGTAGCCAACGAGCTGCGCGCCATCCCCGGCGTGATCCGGGTGCGGGTGCTGAACCACTGATCTGCCGCCCCATCCGCTTTTCCTGCCCTCCGGCCCCGGCCGGAGGGCATTTTTTCTGTCAGAAATTTCTGAGCAAGCTGCCGGAAAAAGCGCACATACTGAACAGTGAGCGCGATGGGAAAGGCGGCGGTCATCATGTGGTGCAGGAAAAAATTTTTTAAATACTGGCGGGTCCTTGTGCCTGCACTGCTTCTGGCGGCCCTGTGCCGGCCCGGCCCAGGGCCAGCCGCAGAGGCAGGGGGCGGCGGGTCGGTGACGGTGCCGGAGGAGCCCCCCCTGGTGGCTCTCACCTTTGACGACGGCCCCAGAACCTCCACCACCTCCCGCCTGCTGGACGGTCTGGCTCTCCGGGAGATCCAGGCCACCTTCTTCCTGGTGGGCGACCGCATCCAAGGTCAGGAGGCCCTTGTCCGGCGCATGGCGGAAGACGGCCACCAGATCGGCGTTCACTCCTACGATCACAGCTGCATCTCTGACCTCTCTCGGGGGGACTTCGACCTCCAGGTGGGCAGAACCCGGGGCGTCCTCTCCGCCGTGCTGGGCTCCGGTGACTTCTGGCTCCGCCCGCCCTACGGAATCATTGACGATGCGGGGCTCCGGTGGGCCGGCTCCCCCGTTGTCCTGTGGTCCGTAGACCCGGAGGACTGGAAGGACCAGGACACTGGGCGGGTGGTGGGCTCCGTCCTCAGCCATGTGGAGGACGGCAGCATCATCCTGCTCCACGACATCTACGACAGCTCAGTGGACGCCGCTCTCCAGATCGCGGATGCCCTCTCCGGGCAGGGCTACTGCTTTGTCACGGTGGAGCAGCTCCTCCAGGCCAAGGGAATCCAGCCCCAGGACGGGACTGTTTACCGGTGCGCAAAATAAAAATTTAACGCTTTTTTGTGTTAAAGTGTTGATTTGCGCCCCAAACCGTGGTACAGTGCTATCGTTCCCACAGACGCACTTTGGAATCGAGGAGATCGTTTATGAGCAGACAGATCGCGGTCATCGGCCTGGGCCTGATCGGCGGCTCCATCGCTATGGGGCTGAAAGAGTTTGAAGATTTTAAGCGGGTGGGGGTGGATGTGAGCCAGCCCACCCTTCGCTACGCCCTGGAGCAGGGAATTGTGGATCAGGTCTGCGAGGACCCCCGGGAGGCCCTGGCCCAGGCGGATCTGGTGTTCCTCTGCATGCATCCCCGGGGCATCCAGGAGTTCCTCTCTGAGCATCGGGACCACTTCCGCCCCGGCAGCCTGGTCACTGATGTATGCGGCGTGAAGGGCGCCATCGTGGATGCCGCCCGGACCCTGCCCTCCAGTGTATCCTTTCTAGGAGGGCACCCCATGGCAGGCACTGAATTTTCCGGCATTCAGCACGCCCTGCCCAACATGTTCCAGGGGGCCCACTACATCCTCACCCCGGACGAGGGGACCCAGCCGGAGCATCTTGCGCTGATGGAGCGGGTGGCCAGGCACCTGGGCTGTGCCGATGTGGTGCGCACCACCCCGGAGCAGCACGATGCCATCATCGCCTATACCAGCCAGATGATGCACATCATCGCCGTCTCGGTGTGCGACGACCCCAGCCTGTTCGCCTACCAGGGCTTCGAGGGGGACTCCTTCCGGGGCTGCACCCGGGTGGCCGCCCTGGACGTCCCCCTGTGGACCCAGCTCTTCTCCCTGAACGCTCCCGCCCTGACCCAGGCGCTGGAGACGTTGGAGGACAACCTTCGCCTCTACCGCCAGGTCATCCAGTCCGGGGACACCCGTCAGCTGGCGGACAAGCTGGCCTTCTCCGCCGCCCGGAAGCGGAAGATGAACCAGCTGGAGGCAGAACGGGGGGCCACCGGCCGGGGCGCATGACCAGCAGGCAGAGAGCCTGGGGAATCTCTTTCCCCACAAATGACAGCATAGAGCCCCGGCCGTTAGGCCGGGGCTCTCTGCTTGTGTGTGTTGTGAAGGAGAGGGAGAAATGGGAGAATTCTTTGTGA